>Ga0123357_10002788_pt1 | contig 19709 bp, 18 predicted proteins | sample TergutEmb28metaG_FD_89873 | JGI IMG/M metagenome (GOLD analysis project Ga0123357, IMG submission 89873) | Embiratermes neotenicus P4 segment gut microbial communities from Petit-Saut dam, French Guiana - Emb289 P4 | ecosystem: Host-associated > Arthropoda: Insects > Digestive system > Gut ...
CCCGCAGTGTCAACGACCAAGTTTCACACCCATACAAAACAACAGGCAAAATTACAGTTCTATATATCTTGATCTTTAAATTTTTAGATAGCAACCTAGAAGACAAAAGATTCTGCACTGAATCAAAATTATATTCCAGAAGAAATTAAGAGCAGATTGAGGTTAGGAAATGCTTGCTATCATTTGGTGCAGAATCTTTTGTCTTCTAGGCTGCTATCCAAAAATTTAAAGATTAAGATATATAGGACTATAATTTTGCCTGTGGTTTTGTATGGGTGTGAAACTTGGTCACTGACATTGAGGGAGGAAAGGAAACTGAGGGTGTTTGTGAATATGGTGTTGAGGAGAATGTTTGGACCTAGGAGGGATGAGGTAACGGGCGAATGGAGGAGATTGCATAATGAGGAGCTAAATGATTTGTACTCCTCACCCAATATTGTGCGGGTGATAAAATCTAGAAGAATGAGATGGGCTGGGCATGTGGCACATATGGGTGAGGAGAGGGGGGCATATAGGGTCTTGGTGGGAAAACTGGAGGGAAAGAGACCACTGGGGAGACCTAGGCATAGATGGTTGGATAATATTAGGGTGGCTCTCCAGGAGGTGGGATGTGGGTGTATGGACTGAATTGGGCTGGCCCAGGATAGGGACGGGTGGCGGAGGCTTGTGAGTGCGGTAATGAGCCTTCGGGTTCCATAAAATGTGGGGAATTTCTAGACTAGCTGCAAACCAGTTAGCTTCTCAAGAAGGACTGTGCACCATGGAGTGAGTAAGTAAGTAAGTAAGTAAATAAGTCTGTATTTGTCACAGGTTGCATTAAAAATGGTATACTTTCCTTTTTTTCATTCAGTAATATCCTTTGGTTTGATTTTTTGGGGTAATTCAACTAATAGTAATTGTGTATTCAAATTACAGAAAAGAGCTATTAGAATAATAATGGGGGCTAGGAATAATGACTCATGTAGAAAGTTCTTTAAACTCCTAAAAATATTACCCTTATCTGCCCAATACATATGTTCTCTGTTAGTGTTTGTAGTTAACAATAGAAATTTATTTTTGGACAATGCAGAATGTACACAACAAAAACTAGGAATAGCAATAACCTACATCCCCCTTTATCTCACGTAACAAAATACCAAAAAGGAGTCCATTATGCCGGAATTAGAGTTTGTAATCATTTGTCAACTCCATAAAAGTACAGTGAATGAGGCAGAAGTGTTCAAAAAAACCTTAAAGAGGTTTCTCCTGGATAATTCTTTTTATTCTGTGGATGAATTTTTTATTTTTAAGGAATTAGGTATGTTCTAGTTTGTAATAACTCCCATAAAAATACAGTGAATGAGACAGAAGTGTTCAAAAAGACCTTAAAGAGGTTTCTCCTGGATAATTCTTTTTATTCTATGGATGAATTTTTTATTTTTAAGGAATAAGGTATGGTCTAGTTTATAATAACTAATGACACGATGTATTGATAATTTATTATGTAAATTGTATATACGATTGTATTTGGTTATGACGTCTGTAATTCAACAGATATATGCTCCTGTAAGTGGATATATGGACGTAAGTAAATGAATGAATGAATAGGTTTGGTTGATGAAAATAGTGCTCATTGCTGTATAAAATGAGAAGAGAACTTGAAGAAACTCGAGCAGAACTTGCCTTAGTGAAACTACCATATTTACTCGAATGCAAGGTGATTTTTTTTTTTATGGGGCTTAAATATGAGGTTGCCTTAAACACGCATATGAAGCACCAAATGGGACCACGTCAAACCATATTGCTCGGAACTGGACCATGTGAAGCAAAACCAAAGCCTGCATAGCCAAGTGGAAACAAGAGAGAGAGCAGAGCATGACAGAAATTAACTGACAGTCTTTCTTTGGTCTTATCCATTGTTATATTTTTTAAACACGTACAAGATTTTGGAAGCTGGCTCTTTTTTTGTCTTAAGGCAAAGAAACAATAAACCTGGTGGTCCCCTTAGAATAAGCTATTTTCAGTCACTGGGCACCATAGAAACTGTAAATTGGTTAAGATTCACACCCAAGATCTGATAAGTCCAAGGATTAGTAACAGGAAAATAGCTACTGAAACCTTCAAGAATTAAGTACAAGACTTAAAAATAAAACCTGGACAAACCCGCAATTTATAAACCATAAAAAGAGCCATAAACTCAGATTGATCAGACCCCAGACACAACAAAAAACTCAAGAACTTGTATTTAAAATTCATCATGCCCTAGCACCATTTGTGGAGAAAATTGTGGATCTTCTTCATGGGCTGAAGTCAGTTTGTAAACCAAGAAATGTAAATGTATTACTCATTCCATGTGGATCATAATGGCATGGCATCAAATCTCTCCAAAGTGATTCTGAAGGGTTTTAAGAAGTGCTGTATATCCAGTGGTGATGAGACTGTTCATGGTGTGTTGTGGAATGGCAGTAAAGAGGATGGGAATGTTAGGAGTGAGTGTGAGGAAGATGAGGTTACTGACTCTGAAGATGGAGACAGTGTTAGTGGTTGATGAAGGTATATGAAGAGTGACATGCTGTGATGCTGTGTGTATTATGTCTGTGAAATTGATATAAAATTTTTTTTGTAGCAGACATTTTGTTTTTGGGGGACATCTTAGATTTAGATAAATACATTTTCACTTGGCAGGCATGTTGTATTTGGGGGGGGGATCATCTTGGAATGGTGTCATCTCGCATTTGGGTAAATACAGTGAATTATGTGGAAATTACTAAGCAGTTGTCAGGAAGATATACTTCTGATTTAAAGGAAATTAAACTTAGTGTAACTCAAGGGTCAGTTCGTTGCCTGCACTTCTATGGATTATACACACATGATCTTCCAAAGGGGCAAAGACTGTCCTGTTTGCTGATGATACAAATCTCCATATAAAGGCTGCAAATGAAGACATTTAAATCAAATGATAAACAGTTATGTGGTGGTTGCTATTTGGTGTCATGTAAATGGGTTAGTGATAAATACCTAGAAAACTGTGGCAGTGTCATTTCACACTTGGCAGAAAAACAGTTTTTTAAAATCCTAAATCAAATGTAAAGCTAAAGATATTAACTATAAATATGAAACAAAGTTAAGTTCTAGTAAAAGTTATTATGCAATGCAATCCCTTAAAGGTATAATAAGTGTAAATATTTTAAGAAGCCCATATTTTGCATTCATTTGTTCACTTTTAAGGCATGGCATACTTTTTTGGGGTGGTGATGGAGAAAGTAAAACAAATTGTTGAATTACAGAAGCAAGTTATGTGATCAGTCTGCAACATAGAAAGAGATACTTCCTGCAAGTTATTGTTTGAGACATTAAATATATACTCCCTGTGTCTTGTATGTATGCAGTGGAGATTGTGTACTACACGAAAATGAACATAGATGGTTTAGAGAATAACTCAGTTATGCATGATTATAATACATGTCATAGATCAGCTCTTCAATTGCAGTTTTGTAGAACTGTTATTTAAAAAAAAGTAAGTAATATGGGGATTAAATTGCATAATAATTTGCCGAATCATTTAAAACATCTCGATAACATACAACTTTTTAGAAAGAAATTAAAACTTCTTTATTGCAACACTCCTATTCCATATGGGAATATTTTTCATATGAATATCACAGATAATGTAAGTGTATGTGACAATGTCTTATTTTAAAGAATGGGAGCCTATGTAAATTTGTAGAACTGAAAGATGTTGAAGCTTTGCATGGAGTATCCTGGTGATGATTACGATTATTCATATGAATAGTTGTGTGTATATTGAGAATGTTGATGTGTCCTATACATTTTTTGTCAAAAAGGATGAATAAAAATGTGATCTAATCTAATAAAATCTATAAATGACAGTTGTCTTTGGAAATGCCTAATGGACATGGAAGGTAACTTAATGAAACACAGTACTCATATTTCCAGTATAAATGTCAGAAATAAGGTGCCTCTGATTTCTGATTATTGTTGTTTTTGTTGACCTACCACTGTTTACTTTGTTTAAATAATTAGCTTTTTCTTTCTAAATTGTGCTTATGGTTGCATAAGACACCTGGAATTTGTAAGCCTGCCCTTCCACTTTTCATGCAATTTTGCAACATCCCAATCTCTTGTTTCAATCATTTCCAGATATTTCTTAATGCTCTGCGTGGCTTGTAAATCACTTTTTATATTCTCAAGAGTACAAACGAACTTGTGATGAAATAAAAGTTGAAAAGCATCAAAAATGCTTTCCACAATTCAAACACATTTTAAACACCTTAGTTAATGAGGAAGGTACTGATGCCAGCAGTGCATTGTGTAAGTTTTCTGTCTTGTCCTATGTTTGAGAGTTGTGCACACCTGGCATGTATCAGGCTGCATTACGTGAGACAGAATGTTTGTAGGTGTGTGGCATTATACATTGAACTATCATGGGGCAGGCATTGGCTGTTGCCTAGATACTTAGAAGTACCTAAAATTACACTGTACTGATAATGTGTTCAGTTTACAAATTAATTTCTCATACGTAGCAGGTATGGACCAGGCCCTTACTGTGCATGGTTCTTTTCTGACTTCCATGGAGGGTTGTTGCATGATTCATTAATATTTTCTGCATGAGTTTGAAATTGACTGAAGAGCTGATGTGTTCGGGAGTGGTGCCATCTGAATGTTATTCTGCTCTTAATCGTAGGTTTTCTAATATATGTAATTCAAGGGTGTCTACCAGTATGGATGGTTGTTTTAGAACAGTGTAATTGAAAGTGACTGTAATGTTTCATGTAAGGGTTGTGGAAGTGAAGTTTTAGATAATGGAGAGAAACAGTATTCTGTTCAGTAACAGTAATTTGGTAAAAAAGAAGAAAATTAACCATGGTGTGAAGCTTTTTTAGTAACCTTACCTTCTGCTGATAGGATCAAATCACAGTCGAATGTAAGTAGTATTTGGAAAATTTTTGATGTGGAGATTTTGAATTCAGTTATGGAGGGCACAAGAATAGCTGAACAGTATTTTAGTGCTGGCCTAGGGTTATAAATGGAAAGTAGTGAAGAAATTTTTATGATATAACGGGTGGCTGTGCTGATGGGCATTGTGCAGGACTTGACACGCAAGTCATACTTTGCCACTTATGTCTTTGTGGGGACTCCTATATTTGTACAAGCATTGACAAGACTAGTGCTTTGACATTGTAGACGTTATCACAGTAGAGAGTTACACATGGCATGAGAAATTCTTGAAGCTCAGTCCCATTTTCAATATTTGTGTGTGCTGTGGAAAGTATTTGCATTGATGAGTCTCTGACATTGTGGAAAATTGATGCAGGTAGAAATTGTACATCCCTTGGTGGTATCCAGATTTGGCTTCAGAACTTGCAAAGTATAAATCAAAATCATAATTCCCTTGGAATTTTGTGGTTTATAGTGGAGATAGCTCAGAAATTGTAGAAGGCTGAAGACAGAAGAGAGTCTGAAGAGGTTTTAAGATTATTGTACTCATATACCTTATTGAACATTTACTCCACAAACAGTATTCACTGTGGATGGAGATCAATAACTCACTGTTCTTAGTTGTAATGCTGAAGCACTTATGAGTGAATGTTGCAAATGCTCTTTGAGATTCAATGGAAAATCTTTTATAGGGTGCTTCAAAAACTGCAAGATACAAGTGAGAGACATTGTGGTACAGCAAGGAAGGGATAGTGTGATTACAGAATTGAAGGACAAACAAGATGGTGCCATTGTGACCACATTTCATAACAGGGAAATGTTTTGGGGTATACATTTGTTAAATCTGATTGTGTTTTTGTGGGGTGGGTTTCAAGATCACAGCTGCAACCCTGTTTGCTTGGTATGAAGAGAGGTGTCAGATGGTACAGAAACTGTTAAAGAAATTGCTGGATGTTAACGTTTCAAAGAGCTGTGCTGTTTGTGGGGTTACCACAACCACGTAAGTTATTGCAGCTGTGAAAGGCAGTAGTTTGCACGTACAGTATGTGCAAGTGTAGGGAGGCCCTCCATGAATCCCCCACCACAGCACTACATAGAGCAGTGGTTTAATGGGAAAAACTGTGCAATGTACAAAAGAGGAGAGCTTCGGTTAGAGTGTGGTGTGTTCTAAGTGTGAAAGGAGGAACGTACTGTAAAATGGACATGGATTTCAAAGGCCCAATTAAGATAATCACATTATCAGACTTGTGTCTGGTATGTCTACTTTTCCTTTCTTAAGGAGGAAAAGTAGTTTTGTGATTATCATGGTGTCTGTATGTGTGTACATATGCTGTGTATGTTTCCCTTTTTTCAGCATTTGAATCAGTTGACCAGTTGTTATGAAATCTGGTGTGAATATTATGGTATTGGAGGCCCTGGAATAATGCTACAACATTTAATGTAGGGTCCAAAACTGATGTAAGGTAATAAATAGATCTTCAAAGAATGCACAACTTCTGTTAAAGTAATTTCTTGTGTAATGTAGAACAAAAAGGTCCAGTGATCGAGAATAGTTTTTCTCCCAGACCCAATTTACTAGGTGTTTTCCCACCCATTGATCTGAGAATTGGAACTAGTGCAGGGTTTGAAATATGTTTGTTTTTTAATAAAGGACACTGGATATAGTTTAGAAACCAACTAATGATAAGCAACATAATGCCTGTGCATACATGCTTATGTAGCTCTCAGTTGGACAGTGATAGCAAGTGATACCTAACATTTATGTGTGAAATGTAATTATAACTCCACAAATGTAGTTACAGTCAGAAATTTAATGTCTTTCTGATAAATTTAACATAGAGTTTGTGCTCCAGGACTGAGTTCTTGCTTGGTTGGGATGCAGTCCTGTGACCCATCTGTGCACATGTATGGCATGCTAACTCATGACCTAAATTGTGTTGTATTAGTGTAACTTATGTAGGATATTTCAGAAGTTTTGTGTATGGTGTCAGCACCATGCAGTGCTTAATATGGCTGAACTGCAATCACATATGTGGTGTTAATTATGCTATTGCTGCTGTCACAAAGGTCCATTGTCTTTGTGATGTAATTTGCTGTTTAGCTATGGATTGGGAAAGACTACAAGGAAGTTTCTCATGATTGGGCATGAAAACATTAAGAAAATTTCATGTTTTGGGGGTATAAGTGCTCTAGAGTGTTACAGGTCATTGAAGGAAAGTTGAGGGACATATGCTTCTTCATATGGAACTGTTTACAGATGGGTGAATGCCATTAAGAATGGCTGGGAAGAGACACATAGCACTCTTACAGTGGAGCCCCAACAATGGCAATGGATGAATGCCAAGTGAAACAAGTGAAATCTGTCCTTGAACCTATGCACAGTATTTCATGCATGGCAGTTGCTACAGAGGTCATTATCTCTCTTACAAGTGTTTATCATACCCTCACCAACAGCTTGGGGAAATGTTTGTGTAAAATGGATTCCACACATGCTCATCAGTGCCCAAAGAACCATGCTTGTTCTTGCCGCAACTCATCTGCAGCATTGGAGAAATACAGGCAGTGCATTCCTCAATCACATTTTAATGGTTGATGGGTCAAGGATGTCTTAATTTGGCCCACAGCTGACATGACAGAATGCTGATTGGCGTGCCCCAACATCACTGAGGAAGACTGCACAGCGCAGTCAGCTTGCTCTGAAAGTCATGTACATCATGTTCTCCAGCCGAAATGGACTTGTGCTTGACCATCCCATGCCAGTTGGTATAATGGTGAGTGCCTGATATGACTGCCCACTCTTGCAGGATAAGGTGAGGCTGGCTCTTCATCATGAACAACCAGAACTCCTGGAGCATGGTGTCATTTTGCTACTGGAAAGTGCAACACCTCAATTCCATCATGATATGCAAAGTCTGGTGCAGCATTGGGACAGGGAAGTGTTGACACATTCTCCCTACTCTCCAGGTCTCACCTCATGTGATTATTGGTTGTTTGCATGTGTGAAAGAACATTGTCGTGGAAAACGATTTGAATTGGAGGATATCAATGCTGCTATCACTGCCTCTTTACACCATCTGAGCAAGGACAATTACAGAGCTGCAATTGATCATTTACCATGTAGATGGGAAAAGTGTGTGGACAGTTCTGGTGATTACATGGAATAGAAGAGATATGTGCAGACATTCAGGAATATCAGTTTTGTTATCTTATATTTTGTTACAAGAATATCATACCCAATATTTCTGAGGTGGCCCATGTATGTTTCCTAAATATACCATTAGCAACCCAATATTTCTAGGACTGCATGGGTGTGCAGCACAAAACTAGGGTTTGTTGCTGCAATTCAGAAATTCCCGTAAGAAAATTTAGTATTTAACACTAATTTGAAAGACTTCCTTTGATTCTCAAAATTCATGTAGGCTTAAGTGATACCTGAAATTTGCATTATCACATTACAGCGTTACAAATCCCAACTGTTTAATGTCAGTTACGAGAATATTGAATTATGCACAGAACGGTTGAATAATGTATTACAGAATGTTTAACCATTAAACATTGTGAGTTTGCATACATGCACAAAAAACACTGCTGGAAATTTATTTTATTTATTTAGGAAACAAGTAATCCTGCATTTTTGAAACATGCTGCTTAATCTCCTCTATTTTCTACAAAATGCCATAATTTTATGTTTTGCTGTTCAAATAATACATTTTTCATAAACCATGCCGTACAGTTTGAATATGAACATGATAATTGTTCGAGATGTGAAGTGTATGATAACGAATAGATAACTATGTGCCTTTGATGTTGTGCATATAGTGACCACTGTGCTTGAACCATTTGTATGTGATGGAATGAAATAGTTAAGTGCCAACAACCTTTTGTCACATGGGATTATAAATGGCCTGTTGCTACATGTGGAGTGGCCTTTCAAATCTGCACTATGGCCATTAAGGCTCACCACTTTAATAGACTGTTAGCTCATGCACAAATAAACTATACATTCTTGGTAAACAGCAACCAAATTAATGATATTTTAGGTTCTCATGGCCATGAGTATGAAAATTATAATGCTGTGGGACGTGAAGCTCCGTAGTTCAATGGTGAGGTGCCAATATTTTGGAGGAATCTGTTGCCTCCATTCTGAGGATGGAAGAGTTAGTACCTGTCTACAGACTATTCAGTGTCACATCCCAGAAGACCATAATCTTCAGCTACCACTAGCTAACTAAACGATACAGAAAGGTTACCTCCCTGACATTTGTGAATGATAAGTGAAAGTAAAATGCTAGGTTTAAGTTGGAAATTGTTGCAGGTGATGTATGTAGTTGCCACTTATGGGCCTGTCTTCAGTCTTACTCAAATTTTCTCGCAAGGGTTAATTTAGTTACAGAATTCAAGTCATGTTACAGCTGTGAGATCCACATTTAATTGCAGCTCATTTAAGTAGTACTGATGCAGGTTGATAAAGATGAGAGTTTGTGAACTGCGAACAAAAGGTGTTCATCTTTGTACTATACACTTGTGTAACAAAGATGTCTTGTAAACATATGTAATGACTTGTTTCAGGGGCTGTTATTACTCATGCCAATATACATGCCCAGATATCTACCCTTGTTGAGGCCTGGGACTGGACAGAAAAGGACATTGTACTTCATGCATTACCACTTCATCATATACATGGGATTGTGAATGTTCTCATGTGTCCTCTTGCAGTTGGTGGCAGGTATTCCAATGTTCTGGAAAGCCATGTAACCAAATATGAATACCATATATGGCAGTGTATAATAAGTATTTAAATAATCCATGACCATACATTTGTTGGTTTCTTTGCCATATTTAATGATAAGTTTGTGTCAAATAGCATTTTTTATGTACTGATAATTTAATTACGGCAGTAGTTCAATATCATGGCATTATATGAAACGTAAAGATGTTCATTCTGATGGGTACTTGTAATATCCAGAATCGGTTGAAATAATTGACATAATCTTTAACCTTTATTTTAATTGTGTGCCTATATGTTATGATTATAAGAAATCATCCATGAGCTATGCTTTACTATGTAGTCCTGAGTCCATTGATACTTTGAACACATCTGTCAGCTGATGTTAACCATTAAGTGACAGGCTTTAAATTGCAGTAACTTGATCTGTGCTATGATGTTTCTTGGCTGGGAATTTTAGTGCTTTTTGAGAAGTGTGAACATTAATTTTATTTGAACTGAATAAGATAAAATTGTGATATAAATTTCATTTTGGGGAAAATAAAACACTGTGCAGCTTGTGTTAAAAATGCAGTAAATATCCTTGTTGCCTAAATACATAACAAGTTTTAAATTCCTTTTACCTACATTTAGGTTTGTTATTATGTTAGACTGCAAGAAGGAAAATGGGGGAAATCCCTGTATCTGGCATGGAATTTAAAAAAAAAAAAAAAAGCATTTTAGTTTGAGTCTTCAGTTTTGCATATTAAGGTTCTACTTGATGTTTTGTTGCTGTTCCTTACATTCCATGAAGCCAGCTCTCTTCACACATAATCCCACATCACACATATGGCACTTCACTGTTACCTTTCGTGTTATGCCTCTAGCCTAACACAAGCAACATCACAGGTGTTTTAATGGAACAGGCCAGTGCTTATTGCCACTGGAGTTCATTCTTCCGATACTGCTTGCAGTACTTGCTGGTTTCTGTAATGGCCTCTGTGATATTTTCATCCAACCACATGCAGAAATAACGTAGCTGTTCAGAAGAGGCAGATCTAACAGGTGAAGTAACAATTTCTTTGCCCCACATCCACATATCTGAACTAATGGAGTAGCTGTTGTACTTCCTGTCTCACAGCAAACTTGTTTCATAACATTCCATTTTCATCACAGAAATGACCTTGTGCTGGTTCGTCGCAAATGTTCATCAACATGTGAATAACTCTCTTGTCCGTCCACAGTATTACCATCAAGTCAGCTCTAGTTATTTGAATCTCACACCATTTAAGTTTTATTTTCTTTGTCCCTAGGTTCCCAGGCACACCCTTTGTATTTGGTGTGACTGTCCCACAACTGTTAATTTTTTTCTTTGTAACGTCATCTAAGTCGGAGGGTGAGAGTAAATTGTCCATGTACAATTTGTGATCGTGTCCTTTTACTTTCTTATCAGGTCTGTTACTGTGGCATATGTTGCTGTCAAGTGTGCCCTTAGTTGGTATTCCTTCCCGAAGTACACTTTTCAAGTCCTAAGTGTATCCATTGGACTCACCTAGTTTTCTATTTTTCTGCTGAAACAGTTGTGTTTCTTAATAATATGTTTGAAAAGTTCCCTCCCTTCGATGAGAAGAGTGATGTTCTGTACTGCGAGATGTTTTTACCAGTTGCAGTTTTATAGTCACAAATCTTGTTTGTTGATTTTTAAGTAACTGATGTGAGTAGTGTGAACTCGCACGATGTCCTGGTGTGATGTGGCTTGAGTCACAGACCGCCAGTCATATTTTAGTCTGCCTGTACATTTGTGTCATCGCAGTGTGTTCATAAATTTGAGATTTATATGCTCTATGTAACAGGCATGAATTGTCTTTCGTGGTTTGTGATTGTAAATACTATGCTACACAAGCCCTTTTTATTGTGATAATACTGTATAGGTTGCTGTACAGTATAACAAGAGGGTTTTTAGTGTGGAACCCTGCATAAGGTGGGAAATCCTATAAAGATATTCATTCATTCATTCATTCTGTAGTTGTCTTCTGACAGGTCCATAGCCTCTACTGAAGGGAGTCTTCCACAGAGTGTGATCTGATGCCTCCTTCAATTTCCAATATCCTGTCTTTTCCGTAAGGTCATCCAGTAGCTGCTTACATCTTCTTCCTCATCTTCCCACTTCTGTCCTTCCCTTTGTATTTCCTTCACCAACATGTTTTAAAAGGCCATCCATACGCAAGATATGACCAATCCACTTAGTGTGCTTCCTTTATATTGTATGTAGGATATTCCTGTCCTCCATGACTATATATAATATTTCAGTTCTCATGTGATAGTCCATCTATCTTCTCCATTCTCTCAGCTCTGCATTTCAGAAATTTCCTCGTATTAATGATCTACTTCCCAAAGTGTACAAATTTCAGTACCATTCAAAGCTGTGCTCTACTTCACTAGTGTCTTCCTGGAATTTAATTCTAATTTGTTTATGGAGTGAGTCGTCTTCTTATTGAATGCTACTTTTGCCATGGCTGTCCTGGATTTAATTTCGCATGTACATCATGAGAAGAATAATCAGACCCGTGCTCTTTATGAAACAAATTCAGGAAGGTACAGAGGGCAAATTTTCACACTATCGTTTGAAAATATAAGTGTTGAGGGGAGGGAGTACTGGCATTTTCAGTAATTTGTTGGCACCACACATACAGCTAACCATTCATTTGCTGCCTTTGTAAAATTTTTGGACACCAAATAGATAGTCATCCTTTGTGGCATGCTAGGTCTCCCAGTCTGTGTGTCTATGGTCTGTGGGTAAGTTTGGAAAGACAGTGCATACAAGAGACCTGTACACTGCACATATGCGCACACAAGCACAACACTCTTAAAGAAATTAGCAGGGATGCAGTGTCAGGAATTTCTAGACAAGAAATTCAGGTAATTCTCTGTAATTTATTCACCAGGTGTCAGAGGAGGTCTTGAGAGTTGAAAGAGGTCATTTTAAGTGCCTGCTCTTATATGCAGGAAGTTACACAGTAAAGATTGTTAATGCAGGTTTATGAGTGAGGTTTTAGATTCTACGAGTAGGTTCTGCTTTCAGCAGGGCCGTGCCAGGTTGTTGCTCGCCTGTCGCGTCAGAGGTCTGAGTTCAATTACAGGCCAGTGTGGGATATGTGATAGACATTGTGGCACTTGAATGCGTTTTGGCTTGGTACTTTGGTTTTTATCCTGTAGGTATCATTCCCCAGATACTTGGTTCTCCTTTATTCGGTCACAAAAAGTTTTTTTTTATTTTATTTCTTTATTTTTATTTTATGTGAGACTAAGTAGGGCTGAGCACTGCAGAAGGTGGCAGTGATATTGTTTGCTCTGCAGCAGTGATACTATTCACTATGGTGAGCATTCCTGGGATTAAAAAAATCATGTATAATATGGTTTGTTAATGTGCACTTTGATGGGTTTGTAGATTCTTTGAGTAAGTTCTGCTTTAAGCTGGACACTTTGTATCACTGACACTACATAGTCTTTGTGATTGACATTTGTTGGTACATAACACATATTTTGTATATATTAGTTATTATTTCAAATATTCGTAAGTGTAATGTATAATGTAGTATGATATATAAATTATATGCATTTTATATAGTATTCCAAACAGCTTTTGAAGATTACTTGTATTTGTCATAGTGTAAACTTTTTATGCTATTATGATTAATGCACCATAGTTGTACTTACCACTTGATTTCCTTTGCCAGATCAGTTGCATTAAAATGTAACAGCAAATGTTGATCCCCCCCCTCAAGTGTGGCAGATTCTTTGCACTTTTGTGTATAAAGTGAAGATGTTACTAACTGACTGACTGTATTTTAAAGTTATACATACTGCATTAGATTCATATTAGCTATTTTATCTGCCCAACCGTGTAGCGCACAAAATGTGCATTAAAGAGTTGGTTGGATAACATAGCTAATATGACTGTATGTGTTTTATCTTCTGAATGATTCTCCAAATTTTATTAGAAATTTGAATTATGATAAAAGTTGTACAACAGGTTTTATGTCATCCATGTTTCTTCGTTACAACTACTAAATTTTTTGAGAGTAGTGTCAGGTGTTACGTTTGTTACATCATTAAAAAATTTTGTATATCTCTCTCACACACACACACACACACACACACACACACACACACACACACACACACACACACATATTATGTCACATCATATGCATGCACCTATTTCATTAACACTTTAGTGATGTATTTTAAATGGCCCATCCCAAACTGTGTACTGAGTATTTTTCTTTGCTAGCTGACAAGACTACTGTTGAACCAAAAGATTTCTGTCCAGTGAGCACTATCACTAGTGGCTCTAAGTGTAGCTGTGGGTAAGCTTGGGGGGTTAAGGTTTAAGTGTACAGCATGATGTATCATTAATGAAATATCAAGAAGAAGAATGTTTGTAATTCTGTGCGTCATGACTTCATTGTTCATGAACAGAAGTATTCGTGGCCTTCAATATAGTTGCTGTCCTTGTCAGTGTTATAGTATATTTTGGCTAATGTTTTAAAGAAGGAGTAGCACTTGAACTGAGAAATGAAAATTAACTCACAGTTAAAAGGAGAAGATTTGGGAATGAGAATATGAGTAATTCCCAAAAAATTATATTGGAATACTTGAAACAGGTGTGGCTAACATACTTACAAGAGTGTGCAGCAAATTTTGTAATAAATACAGGTGTTTTGTATTAGAGCTGCAGGAGGAAGTGGGCAGTACAGAAGTAGGACACAGAAAAGTTACGTATATATGTACTGCCAACTGTAGATTTTATTTGCAGTAACTGAAGTTGGAGACTTTGAGATTTGAACACTTGTCAGAGAGTACATATTTCTACAGTTGAATTGTGTTGGTAGTGATAATTCTAAAATTTAATCATGTGTGATTGTGTGGATTTTTTTAGGTGTGTTATGCTTCCAAAATTTGAGGCCGCTCGTGTGTGGAGTTACCTTTTAGCGATCAATATGCCAGCAAATGAACGAGTGAATGTGTTCATGGCAGTTCCAACTATATACATGAAATTGGTAGAAGAATATGATAATATTTTTACCAAGAATTCACGCATGCAAGAGTACATACGAACAGTATGTACACATAAAATAAGGCTAGTATGTTTATACTTCTGTAACCTGTACCTGTTTAATGCCCATTGAAAATTTAACTGGAAGTAGCTTTAAGGAGGATTGATAGAGAAATCACTTAAGTATCATTTTTCCACATCAGTCACATGGCTAATCAGCACACTTAGTTGACCATTGGACATACTTCTGTTTGCACTCATAAACAAGAGGTATTAGGCTGAGCAACAAGCCATGCATATACTACGTCCATCTCTGCTTGGTATATGGTAAATCTGGGGCCTCTTACAGTGTCTTGAGTGGACCAAAAGGGTGGTAGTCTGAAGGATTGAGGTCTGTGCTGTTCAGAGGATGCTCTAAAACTGCAAACTTAGGTTAGTGAAGCGTTTCAACAGTGTGGCTGCAGAGTGTGAGTAATGCAGCAACACTGCGGCTGCCCACCATAATCTTTGGAATTTGCTGTGAATTGCTGGCTTCAGTATGTCTTGCAGCATGTGACAGTAATGAGCACTCTTTACTGTTGAGCCCTGCTCTACATAATATTCCACTGTCGTCCCCTGTGCATCCCAGAAAAGTGTAAGCATTGCGTTTCCTGGTGTTGCTTGTGTCCTGACCGTCATCCTGACAAATGATGTGAGATGTTTCCATTTCAAACGTTGGTGTTTGCTCTCCAGCTGAAAGTCCTAGATTTATGTTTTATTTCCAGTAGTGATGAATCTTAAGAAGGTATCACCGTGGTCACAGTACTGATTCAAAAGTTGCTGACAGACTTCCAAATGATGACATTTGTGTTTATCAGTAAGCTGTTTCAGAACATGCCACACATAGACCTTACAAAAGCCTAAGTTTATCATGGGTGATTTCATGGGCAGAAACATGACTAATATGCAGATGGGCTGCTACCTCATCACTGGGTATGTGCCTAGTTGCCCAAACCACATCACAGACATGTTCAGAAGTGTCCACAATATGGGATGTAGTTGGGAAGCATGATTATTCACTCATGACACGTGTGTGAACGTCTCTGGTATTCTCACTACAACCGTATAAGCTTTGCTGATGCAAAACATTGCTTTCAAATTGTGCTGGCAATTGATTATAGATTTCTGCCTCTGATACACATTCAGCCCACAAATAGTGGATCACATCATCCTCTAGTTGGTGTATACAGAAATGGGATTTGCCTGTGTTAACAGTGGCATAATACACCAGCAACTGATGAGACTAATTTGAAGCTGAGTCACAACTACAGTAAACAGCACTTACATATGCATGTGCAAGTAACTGTGCAGCCAACAGAATAAAGAGTTTAAAAAATGATTGTAGATACTCTTTGACCCTTGTATAAATGTAATGGGATGGCATTTCTCCACATTCCACCTCACTTTTTAAGTACTGTCAACAAATCATATCCGCATGTTGCTCTCAGGCATCGTGTATATTGGATTCATTATTTAATTTCCTTTTCCTGAGTGTATCTGAAAGGATGCATACCTGTCTTGTTTGTGAGTGACCATGATATATTGACTTGAAGGATGAAGACATTGGATGACCCCCACAAATTGTGCTGTGTTTAAGACATTTGTTTCCTGTTTTACTAGACTAATGGTGAGTGGTTCATCTCCTCTGCCATCTCCTCTGTTTCAACGATGGGAGGAAATCACTGGACACAGACTTCTAGAGAGGTATGGAATGACAGAAACTGGAATGGTTCTTTCCAATCCCCTTAAAGGTGTTCGAAAACCAGGTGAGAACCACAGAATTATGCATGAAGATAGCGTTCAGTAATGCAACAGTCCTGCCAATACCACCGTTTTACATTGATATTCTTCAGCCCTATTAGTATGCTGAACTGCGCATGATGTTAACAGTGTTGTTTTCAGTTTGGGCAGCAGACTTGAAACATCGCTATTGTTCATTGTGTCATTGTAATACCCTGTATTGGATCTCTTGATTATTTGTTACATACAGTATTTCAAAATTTATGAGTGAATATCTTTAGAGTTGGTTATGGAATACATAACTTAAACCTTTGTATAAGGGGCTGAAACAAGAAAAAATGATAGTAATAATGCTGCTGCTGGTGGTGGTGGTGGTGGTGGTGGTGGTGGTGGTAGTAGGAAAGAAATAGTTCATAAGACTCACACTTCTGATACAAAATTCACATTCTGAAACACACCGAGAACAGAGAAAGATGTGGTGAAATTGTATGTTTGTTGGGGATCATATTCTACAGTAAGTGTTGTTAAAAGTAGAGACAAAATTAAAGTGAGGCAGGATGAATCCAAAATGCAGTGTATTGGTTGAAGAAATGGAATGTTGAAACTATGGGTGGATCATCAAGTGCAGAAAGTTTCCAATAAGTCAGGCCATTATTTGAACTCAGGCTGAGTATGATGAACAAAAAAAGGGGAAAAGTGGAAAGCATTCAAGATGTATCATTATTTTTCATAAAGCCATGGCTGAGGCTGCTAGTGCTGACACAGATGCTGCCTCAGCTGATGCTATGTAATTGACTGAATCAAATTATGATAGCTGTCACTGTTCTTGGAAATATTTTAAAGTTGACAAAACAGGATTGTCAGGAAGAAAATGCCAGCGAGAGTGTTCCTTGCTAAGGAGGAGAAGAGTGTCATGGGATATAAGCCAACAAAGGACCGGTTCACCTTGTGGCTTAATAGCAGTGCAGGAGATGACTAAGGCTTAGCCTCATGTTGTTTGCCACTCCCCAAGAGCTTTCATTTTTCTCTCTTGGGAGATCCAGTTCTAAGTCATGGGTGACAAGTATTCCAAAATAGCTGTTGCATTAATTTTGTTTAACCAGTAGAGTTGGCTTTTAAATTTGTTCTGTTAGACACTGCATCAGGCCATCCTCACTGTACAGCGGACTTACTTCTGGAAGTTTGTGGCGCTTGACATAATCTTATCGCGTCGTCTGTGACCTAGCTTGACTATGTATGTTGCATAGTGATCCAGACAGTTGCTGCAACAGGTAAAGAAGCTGGTGTAGCCATAAAAAAATTTTAGAAGAGCAGGAACATTGAGAACAGTGGGAATAACAGTTTTGATTGTGAGGCTGGGATTGAGCATTTGAACAGTAAATGGATCTTGGAGGAAAGGCCTTCCATTTCTTCCAGATTTTGATGGCATTGAACGTAACCTTTTGTAGGTAACTAGAGAAGATGTTGAACTGGGGAAGCAACTTAATTTAGAAGCTGAGGTTGCAGATAATGATGATTGAGGTACGTCTCATAGTAACAGCCCAGTGAATACCTCATTAAGCTTAATTTGTCTAATATGCCATTGCAAATTGTGGAAGCATAAGGTGAAAAAGTTACAGTTTCTGTACATCCAGCTGAGATTTGGAGTGAAGAAGTTTTGCATTAATGTTGAAGACAATGGATGAGTGATGATAAAGATTGTAATAGAAACCATCTCAGAGATGTTTGGAATGATTTTGATTACTGTAGTATGAACTGACCGACTCCATGGAGCAGAGTCCTTTAGAAGCCAATAGGTTCTCAGCTAGTCAAAGAAGTTAAACAAATTTTATGGAAACCTCCTGTTCATTACCTTTGTTCACAAGAAACCCACAATTGCCCCTGTCCTATAGCAGATGAATCCAGGCCATGCGATCCCTGTCAACTTTCCTTAAGATCACTCTGGTGTTAATCCTCAGATATATGTCTAGGTCTTCCAGTTGGTCTTTTTCTTTTAGGTGTTCCAGTGAAAGCCCTGTATACATTTCTCCTGTTCCCTATGAGTGCCAAGTTCCCCACCTATCTCATCCTCCTCACCTCAATAGCCCTAATGATATTTGTTGAGGAAAACATCGTGAATTGATACGTAATATGTTATATATTATGTACCAGTCTTAACTTCCATTTGAGATCTTCACACAACTTTTATTACATTATATCACAGGCAATGTAACTCAAGGTTTTAACAGATTTTTAACATTGATGTAAGTTTTATGGGATCCCATAGAACATGAAATTAACATGCATTACATGTAACCCATTCTAAATTTTATGTAAAGATGGCCTGATGATGGTCTAAGGACCAAAACTTGTCGCCAATAAGTTAAATAATAAAATATTGTTATTTTGACTGAAAACATAATTATTAATGACTTCAGAGTTGGTTGTGGAAGTTTCATGACAGTGGACACTGAATACATGAATACATGAACAGTTTCAGAATTTAAACTACAATTGAAGTTTTATTGTAATGTAATATGTATGTGTTGTTGATTGTAGGTTATGTGGGAACTCCACTGCCAGGAGTGCAGGCACAGATTGACAGAACTTCTCAGAATCAAAACTATGAAATTCTAATAGAGGGCTCTGCTGGTAGAGGAACAACCACACAGTCGACAAAGTATACAAGCGGTGAACTGCGAGTTAAGGGTCCAAATGTTTTTAAAGGCTATTGGAAGAATCCTAAAGCAACACGGGAGGTGTTCACAGAAGATGGGTGGTTTAAAACAGGTGTGATCATAGATATAATTAATAACTGCAAGTACTGTGAGATTGCAGGGTGACTACATGAGCTGTGTATACTTAAAATGCTTTGGTGTCATTACGTATTATATTTAAGTACTTGAATGCAAGTTTGGTAGAGTGCTGTTGATGATGATAGAGGTTTTCTGTGAATAGGGATTCAATTATATAGTGCAGTGTAAGGTAAAAAGCCACATCGAAAAATCTGGTGGTTAAGAGCACGATGTTCCCTCACTGGAACGTTCACAAATACACCTGGACCTCACCTGATGATAAGGCTCACAACCAGATTGACCACTTATTGATAGATAGGAGATGGCATTAAAGTATACTGGATGTGCGAAGCTTTAGGGGAGCTGACTGTGATACAGATCACTATCTGGTGATTGCAAAGGTTAGGGAAAGATTAGCAGTGGGTAAACAGGCTGCACAGAGGTTTGATAGGCA
>Ga0123357_10002789_pt1 | contig 19709 bp, 31 predicted proteins | sample TergutEmb28metaG_FD_89873 | JGI IMG/M metagenome (GOLD analysis project Ga0123357, IMG submission 89873) | Embiratermes neotenicus P4 segment gut microbial communities from Petit-Saut dam, French Guiana - Emb289 P4 | ecosystem: Host-associated > Arthropoda: Insects > Digestive system > Gut ...
ACACTGGAAATACTTAAAACTATTAAAGGTGTTTTTGTAAATGAGCCTATTACTGGAGGCGTAAAACCTATTGCAAAAAAACTTACACCAATTACACCAGTTACACCAACTGAGGAGGTAACCGAGTAATGGGCGTGTTAGAGTTTATTTTTGGAATAATTGTACTGATATTTATATTTATGTCACTGGTTGTATATTTTGCTTTTAAATATGACCGCCTAGAGTACGACAACAAAAAGCAAAAAGAACAAAACAAAAGAATTAAAGATTTTAAAAAACAAATTAAAAAGGAGGATAAATAATTATGGACGATTTATTAAATATTGCGGGTAAAGTTATGGAAAACTTTAACCCAGCCGTTGATAGTGCTGACGACTTTGAGGATATTAAGGACGGCGAATACTATTGCTTACTTGAGGAGGTTAAAGACCGTGTAAGTACTGAAAAAGGTACTAAGTGGATAAGCCTACAATTTAGTATTTTAGACGGTGAAAGTGCTGGGCGTTTCTTATTTGTCAATTACTTTTTCACTGACAAAACAACTGAGCGTAGTATTAAAGGTTTAATTAAGTTAGCCCACGAGTTTGGCTATGAGTTACCACTTGAGGCATTTAATAACTTAACTACTTTAAGCGAGGCTCTACAAAGTTTATGTGGTACCAATGCAATAGTAAAACAAACTACGTCTAAAAGCGGTTTTGCTAACCACAAAGTTACGCCTAGCGACTTACCGTTTTAAGGGTGGTGGCTTATGATTATCACTTACGATATAGAATGTTTAAAATACGACTGGATAATAGTTTTTAAAACGGGTGATAGTTATAACGTTATACATAATGATAAAGAATTGTTAAAAGCCTACATAGACCAGCATAAAACGGATATACTTGTAGGCTTTAACAACTACCATTATGACGATATTGTACTGGCTGGGTTACTAATGGATAAAAACCCATACACTATAACCCAAGAAATAATAGCCAAAAAAAATAGAGTTAAAAATAGGCTTAACCTTATTACGCTAGACGTTATACAAGAGTTGCCGTTGGGTGTTGGATTAAAGTCCAGCCAAGCCAATTTAGGTATGAGTATAGTTGAAACACCCATTGACTTTAATATAGATAGACCACTAAAAAAAGAGGAATTGTTGCAACTTATAGAATACTGTAAAAATGACGTACGCGATACTGAGTTATTATTCAACAAACGTAAAGACTACTTTATGGCTAAGTTTGAAATAGTAAACGAGTTTGGGCTTAATACATATAACGTTAAAAAAACTAGGGCTATATTATCAAGTAAAGTATTGAAATGTAGTAAAAAGGCACTCCCAAAAGATAGACTATGTATTGACTACGACCAACATATAAACTGGGACTTAATACCTAGTGAGGTTAAAAAGTTTTTTGAGGACGCGGAAAGCGACTACAAAAATGGTGAGCCACACGAAGAAATAGAAAAAAGAAAACTGGAAATCACTATTGCTGGTGTACCCCACGTGGTAGCCTTTGGCGGTTTACACGGTGCTATTGAAAAATATAACGGCACTGGTAATTACCTACAAATAGACGTAGCCAGTTACTACCCAAGTTTAATTATTAACAATAACTTTATGAGTAGAAATAGTGACGAGCCTAAGTTGTATGAGGACTTACGCACTAAAAGGTTTGAGTTAAAGAAAAACAAAGACGCTAGAGAATACATTTATAAAATACTACTTAATGCAACTTTTGGGGCTATGAAAAATGAATACAACGCCCTCTTTGACCCTAAACAAGCCAACAATATATGTATTAACGGTCAACTTATAATTATAGAACTTATAAAAGTAATTGAGCCTTATGCTTACCTTATACAGTCTAACACTGACGGTATCATTATAAAATATGAGCCAAAAAATTACGACTTAATAATGGGTGTAATAAATGGGTTTGGTAAGTATTTTAATTTAGGGTTTGACGTAGATAAAATAACTAAAATAGCCCAAAGGGACGTTAATAACTACGCTATATTATTTGAAAACGGAAAAATAAAGGCTAAAGGTCGTTTTGCTAAGTATGATAAGGCTGGGTACGAGCAAAACACTTTAACTATTATTGATAAGGCTTTGGTTAATTATTATATACACGGTAAAAGTGTTAGCGATACCGTTATTGAGTGTTACCAAAACAATGACCTTAGTGCGTTTCAAATTATCGCTAAGGCTGGTATGAGTTATGACGGTATTTTTTACGAGTATGGTAATGAGGGTAACACTAGGTATATACAAACCCAAAAAGTTAATAGGGTTTTTGCTACTAACGACCATACATACTGGGGTATATATAAACGTAAAGGTACCAGTTACCAAAGAATAGCACTTACAAGCGACCATAACATTATACATAACGAGGATATAAGTACTTTTGATAAAACAAAGTTAGACCTTAAATACTATATTGAGTTATGCAAGAAAAACCTATATTAAGGAGGTGGTTAAATGCTAAAGTATATAAAATTAGTTGACGGTGGTAAGCGTCCCGCTGAAAAAGACAGCCACTATACCTCACTTGAAAAATTAGACACGGCGGGGTTAAAAATAACTAACAAAGTTGTTGTAGTTGATATTGACGGACACAACCAAGAGGAAAGAGAACAACACGAAAAAATAATAAACCAACTTTTAACCCTTACACCTACCTTTAATGTTGAAACCTCAAGAGGTAAACATTTATATTACAAAAGACCAACTGGTTTAATGATTAAAAACTGGACTAAAAATAATTGTGTTGGTGGTTTTCAAGTAGATTATAAAACTGGTACATACGTAAAAATTAAAGACAACGGCAAACTACGTACAATGAGCGACAGTTTAGATAACTTGGACTTAAACAACTTACCCGAGTTACCAGCGTTACTTTACCCTATGTTAAAAAATAATAAAACAAATATGTTATGTCTTAGTGACGGTGACGGTAGAAATGACGAAATATTTAAACACTTATGTTGCGTTAAGGAAACATACCCCATTGATATTACCAGTGTTAGTAATTTTATAAACACTTATGTATTTAAAGATAAATTACAAGATAAAGAATTACAAAACATAGTTGAAAGTATTTACAATAAACAACTGGAAACTAAACCCGCTTTTTTTGGCGGTAAAGAGGGTACAACCCTCCTCCCCCAAAAGTTCGCTGAGTATTTAATTAAAGAGGACTATGTTTGTAAGATAAACGACCAATTACATATTTATAAAGACGGCGTATATGTTAGCGGTGCTGACTATATCGAGAATGCTATGTTAAGACACATACCCGATATTAAAAGTAGTAACCGTACTGAGGTTTTAAAAATGCTAAAGATATTAAACTTAGAAAACCAGCCTCAAGCCGACCCGCAATATATAGCGTTTAATAATGGTATATATCATTTAGGGGCTAACCAACTACTAGGTTATGACCCCAGCATTATTATTACAAATAAAATACCACATAACTATAATGAAAATGCTACAAGTGAGTTTTTAGATAATATTTTAAACGACTGGGCTACCGATACAAACGGTAATTACAGTAAAGATATTAGATTACTTATTGAGGAAATGATAGGGCTAACTTTTTACCGTAGTAATGATATTAGTACGGCTTTTATGCTTACTGGTGGTAAGGATAATGGTAAAAGTAAGTTTTACTACCTATTACAAGAGGTTTTAGGCGACCACAATTATAGTAGTGTTAAATTACAAGACCTTAATACTAGGTTTAAAAACTTTGACGTATACGGTAAGTTAGCCAATATTGGTGACGATATTAACAATGATACTGTAAAAGCAACGGACGTATTTAAAAACCTAGTTACTGGCGAAAAAATACAACTTGAGAAAAAAGGTCAAGACCCTATTACATATACCAGCACTTGTAAATTATATTTTAGTGCTAATGATAGACCACGTATTATTGACGATACTGGTGCGGTTATTGATAAAAGGTTTTTGTTTGTACCATTTAGGAATTACTTTGATAAAGCAAATAAAAAAACTGACCCACATTTAAAAAGCAAACTTAAAAATGCTGAGGTGTTGGAGTACGCTATTAAAGTTGGCGTAGACGGTATTAAACGAGTATTAAAAAACCGTGCCTTTACTACTTGCGATATTATCGAAAAAGAAAAAGAGTTATACAAATATGAAACAAACCCTATATTACAGTTTGTGGACGAGTACGGTATTGAAAATATAGAAAACCAACTTGTAGACGTAGTTTATCAAGCCTTTGAGGAGTTTTTAAAAGGTAGCGGTGAATACTTTAAACCCGATAAAAGGCGACTTGGTATGTCGCTTAATAAAGAGTTTGGTATTAAAAGCATAACACGAGCCACTAAAATTATGGGTGTGTGGAAACGCCCCCGCGTTTATGTTAAGGAGGATAAAAACAATGGGTAGTTTTGCAAAAAAAATACAAGCCAACCAAGATAAACAAATACTTAAAGACGTATGGGGTAAAACACCAAAACAAAGGTGTCCCAACTGTCACCGTTTTACATTATGGCACGTATCTAAAGACGGTAAAAGTAAACAGTGTCACTGGTGTAAAAAATAAGGAGGTAAAAATTATGATAGTTAAAAAATATTTGAGCGGTGAAATTGTCTACCTAGACGTAACACCTATTAAAAACTATAAGAGGTTTATTTTATATCAAATTAGTAGAGTTATACAACTGGGTCAAGACGTTAAACTTATACCACTTTATAAAGAGTGTTTTACACCTAACCAATTAAAAGAAATTGTAGATAAAAAATTCTTTATACGGGAGGAGGTTAAACTATGATAGCAATACGTAATTATGGGGATACAAAAAACGAGTTAGAAATAGCCCAAACACGCTTAAACTATTTAATGGATAAAAAAGAGGAATTATTTGTACGCTATTGTAGTGTATCAATACCTAAGTTAGACGATATTAAAATACAAAAAAGTAATGTTAATAAAGATAAAATGGCTGACTATATACACCAATTAACCAAGAAACGCAAAAACGGTTTATCTTTAGAGCAAGATTTAGAACAACAACAAAACGTAGTTAGTAAATTAAAATACTACTTAAACCTTATGGAGTATAATTTAAAAACTATGAAAAATATTGAATACAAACTATATTACGCTATTGTTGTTGAGGGTCGAGGTATAACAAGTGGTATAGACCACGTAAGTTTTGAGGTTAATAAAGACGTGTCTACTATATGGCGTGTTTATTATCCTAAAATAGAAAAAGAAATAAAAAAACTGGAGGTGATATAATGAACGCTAACGAGTTTACAAATAAGGTAAAAGCCTTAGAAATTAAAAACGGCACTAAGTTTGAGGTTTATAAGGGTGATACCTTTATTACCACAGTCGGTATAATTGATACTAAAATAATTTACTTAGACACAAAACCAGTCCCAGCGGATATGCTGACAAGTGACGATTATTTCTTTAATGAAATTGTGGAGTAAATATATAATATTTCCTTTTTTAGTAGTATAATGACTATATAAGTTGTAAGGAGGTATTTATATGAAACCTATAATAAACGATAGTAAATGTGGTGCAAGTAAAAACGGGTGTAAGGTAATTAAAATATGTCCCGTTAATGCAATTAGTTACATAGAGGTTGACGAGCCTATTTTAGACAAAAATGTTAATTGTGGTTGTAACACGGATACATCTAATGACTGTGGTTGTGGTTGTGACTGTGAAACTGAAACACACGGAAAAATTATTATTGATTATGACAAATGTATTGAGTGCGGGGCTTGTGTAAATGAGTGTTGTGCTAAGGCTATTGATTATTAACTAAAAAACTACCTCATTACTGGGGTAGTTTTTTATTTTTCTTCAATAACAATACTGGGGTTAAAAATTAAAATACTGTCACAGTCCCAACCGTATAAACCAAAGTATAATTTATTCCAGTCTTTACTCAACAATACCTCTATTGCGTCATATTCTTTTGCAAGTTTTTCAAAGTCTAAAGTAACCCAACTCATAGGTACGTCAATAGGACTGTCCGTATTCAATGGTAAATCTTTTAATTGGGTAAAATTATCAATGGTTAATACTTTAGCATTTTTACTTAATGTAAAAGTAAAAGACGTTTCTAATCTTTCCATACAAAACTCATTACCAGTACACCATTGTAGCCAACCAATATCGGTATCCTCACGACTACCCCAAAAACCGCCTAAAGGTTTAACACTTAAAGGGCGGTTTTCTATTTTATCAAACTTTTTAATATCAAAGTTTTTATGTCCGTAGTGTATATATTTCATTATATACCTCCTTACTAGGGTAGTTTTTGTAATTTTTCTTGTATAGCGTCCCTAACTTTTTTATAGTTAGTTGCTGAGGTGTTGCCTTTTAGTAAGTTAGCACGGTCAATACCTAACTCCTCACAAATACCGCTTATATTTATTTTTGAAAATGCTTTAATAAAACCTAAGTCGGGGTTTAGTCTAGCCCATACAACTATATTTGCATTACACTCGTCACAACATACGTCATTCTTTTTAACTGGCAACGGTGCTGGGTTATTTCCCCACTCATTTTCACACTCATTACCACATATACAACATTTAGGGTTTTTATTTTTCATTTTTCTTACCCTCCTTTTTCATAATTACATTTAATTCGCATAGTATTTCCTCATAAATTGGTAGGCTATAATATGCGGTGGTACAGTCTTTTTTTGCCTCTTTGATACTGTACTGTAAATATTTTTTTAATTCTAATAAACCCTCCATATTATTTATCCTCCGTGTAATTTTTTGTACTTTTTTCAACAATGTTTTCTACACCGTCTATTGCTTTATGTTCGGCGTTAATTTTATCGGTACACTCTTTACAAATAACGCGGTTATAATGTGACGTACCATATTGAGTTATTGCCGTTGGTTTTTTCTCACCGCAAAAGTCACACGCTATATCTCTATCTTCATATTTCATTATTTCACCCCCTCCGTTATCCACCAAGTAGACCCAGTGTTATTCCAACAAACTTTACCCATTTTAGCAAAGTATGTTTCTATTTCATTACGAAACTTAGGGCTAAGGTTAATAATACCACCGTGTATATATCTATTTGTTTTAACTTGAGTATCCATTATAGTATTATTATCTCTTAAAGTTACATTTAGCATATCGCCAATTAAACTTTGTACGTATAATAAATCGCCTTTTGTAAACTCATACATTATAATATCCTCCTTTATCCCTCAACAACTAATTTAAAAGTATTTTCTAATGCTACCATATCGCCAACTTTTAATTGTGAGGCACTAATGGTTTTTGCCCCTCTTGGGCTATTATCTTTTATTGTAAATGTTTCAACTTTTGTTGCTAGTAATTCGCTTAGTGTTATTTTTCTCATAATATTCCCTCCCTTTAAGAAGATACTACCACAAATTGTGGTAGTTGTAAACTCTCTTTTGTCAATTTCTTTATCTTTTTTTAAATATGCTAGTGAAATGCTAGTAAACTTTATCGTATACTGTATACTAGAGGTATTATACTAAGGCACTCCAACGTTTGGGGTGTTTTATATTGTCCTAAAAGGAGGTTATTGTATGCAAACAATAAAAGTTACACCTAACAAAGAGGGTAAAATTATTATTAAACTTTTTGGTACTGAGTACGAAATAGTTATTGAAAAAGAAACCCCAAAGGCTGACGTAAAAATAGATAAAAAATAGGAGGTGTATTATGCAAATAGAAAAACTTAATATTAACTTATTAAAAGTTTATGAAAACAATGCTAAACTACACCCTAAAGAACATATAGAACAAATTAAAAAGTCTATTAAAGCGTTTGGTAATAACGACCCCATAGCAATAGACCAAAACAATGTTATTATTGAGGGTCACGGTAGGTTTGAGGCACTAAAACAACTTGGGTATACTGAGTGTGAGGTTATAAGGCTAACCCATTTAACGGAAGAACAAAAAAAGGCTTACATTTTAGCCCATAATAAATTAACAATGAATACGGGTTTTGATATTGGTATGTTACAAGTTGAGTTGGGTAGTATTTTAGATATTGAAATGGCTGACTTTGGTTTTGATATTTTAAACACGGACGACTTAGGCGATAGTTTTACTCTAAGTGATAGTGACAAAGGTAATTTATGTACCATAACATTTAGCCTAGCGGAAGACCAACTAGACAGTGTAAAAGACGCTATTACACAAATTAAAAACACGGAAGAATATAAAGCCTATTCCCATTATTTTAATGATAATACAAATGGTAACGCTTTATATTTATTGGTGACACAATGGTTAAGGAAATAATATTAAAAGTTATACCCAGTAAAATTGCTAACGAGTTTGTTAAGCAACACCATTATAGCGGTAAGGTAGTACAAAACTCTACCTTACACTTTGGTTGTTTTTATAAAGGTCAATTACACGGTGTTTTAAGTTTTGGTGCTAGTATAAATAAAAAAGGTACAATGCGTATTGTTGAGGGTACCAAATGGAACGAGTTTATAGAACTTAACCGTATGGCGTTTGACGATATACTACCTAAAAATAGTGAAAGCCGTTGTATTGCTATGGCTATAAAGTTAATACGTAAAAACGCCCCACATATACGTTGGGTAGTTAGTTTTGCTGACGCTACACAATGCGGGGACGGGTGTATTTATAGGGCTAGTAATTTTATACTAACTGGTATAAGTAAAAATACCGCCTTACGTATAAACCCTAGCACTGGTGAGCCTATGCACGTAATACAAGCCCACCACTTAGGAATAAGTAAACGTTTTAGAACTTGGGAGGCTTTAGACGGCTACCAATTAAGGTATGTTTATTTAATAGATAAAAATTGTAAATTAGACGTACCCATTATACCTTTTAGTAAAATAAAAGAGTTGGGTATTGGTATGTATAAGGGTGAAAAAAAATAACCCTTTTTTTATGCGGTAGTAGTTTAATGATAAAACGCTTATATCCTATAAGTAATGGTGGTTTAACTCCAACCCTACCGCTCCATCTTTAATTATAATGTGACAGTAAAAAACTTATGTGTCACAATTACTGTCACAACATATAAAGCCAGTGTTACTGGGGTGTAAGCGGTTTTTTGTGACAGTTGTGACAGTAATTTTAATTTTCTAGTATTATGGGTAGTTATCATTTAAGTAAATGCTCTCTAATATTAAAGAAAAATTACTATATATAAGTAACAGTATTATAAAAAGTATTGTAACCCCAGCAAAATTAACAAAAAATTATGTGACAGTTGTTGTGTAACAATACCGTCACAAATGGAGGTGATTATTAAAATGGCTAATGTAGAAAACTTAACTCGTATGGGTAAAAATAGAAACCTAAGCACTGACGAAGCACAGAAAATTGGTAGTATTGGTGGTAAGGCTAGTGTTGAGGCAAAACGCGAACGTAAAAAAATGCGAGAACAAATACAACAATTACTTGAGTTACCTTTAGTTAATAAAAATAGTAAAGAACAAATAAAGGCTTTGGGTATTGACGACAAAGATATTGATAATCAAATGGCTTTAATAATTTCTATGTTTCAAAAAGCATTAAAAGGCGACACGAAAGCCTTTGAACTTTTACGCGACACTATTGGCGAAAAACCAAAAGAAGAAATAGAAATAAAAGAGGTTGATACTGACTGGTATATTGAGGACTAATTGGTTATAGTAACCAAACCCAAAACGATAAAAAACGCCGTAAAATAGGCGTTTTTGTTATTTGTATTTATGCTTATACAGTTATAAATACAGTTGTAAGGTGATAAAATGGCTAAAAAATTAAGTAAAAAAATATTTAACGAGTGGATATTGCAACATTTAACCGATTATAGTTTTAGGTTTGAGGTTTATAAGGGTGGTGCTGGTAGTGGTAAGTCTTATGGGGCTACTCAAAAGGTGTTACTTAAAGCCTTAAAATACAAACGTAAAATACTGGTTATACGTAAGATACAACGTACAATAAAGCACAGTATATGGTCTTTGATTATAACACATTTAAAAAATAGTGGCTATTACGACCAATGTAAAATAAATAAAAGTGACTTTGAGATAGAACTACCCAACGGCTCTACCTTTATTTTTAAAGGCTTAGATGATGAGGAAAAAATAAAAAGTATTGACGGTATAACCGATATTATTATTGAGGAGGCAACCGAGCTTATAGAGGACGAGTTTACGCAATTAAACTTACGTCTTAGGGCGTTGGTTGAATACCCACAAATATATTTATTATTTAACCCTATATCAAAAAAGAACTGGGTATATGATTACTTTTTTACTGGCAACGCCCCTTTAAATGCACGTATAACGGAAACCACCTACAAAGATAATAGGTTTTTAAGTGCTGACTATGTAGCCGAGTTGGAAAACTTACAACACCGTAACCCAGCATACTACAAGATATATACACTAGGCGAGTTTGCAACCCTAGATAAGTTAATATTCCCAGCATATAAAACTAAAATTATACGTGATAGTCACGTTAGCGGTTTACCTCGTTGGATAGGTTTAGACTTTGGGTATGTTAATGACCCTAGTGCTATTGTATGGGGCTATATAGATAAGTTTAAAAAACGTATATATATAGTTGGCGAGTACGTACGTAGGGGTATGATAAATGACGAAATTGCGGAGGTAATGCAAGACTTAGGACTTAGTAAAGATAAGAGTTTTGGGGACAGTGCCGAGCCAAAAAGTATAGCCGAGATACGTAACAAAGGTGTTAATATTGAGGCTACCATTAAAGGTAAAGACAGTGTAATACACGGTATACAATGGATACTTCAATACGAGTTAATAGTAGACGAGCGTTGCTTTAAAACTATTGAGGAGTTAGACAATTACACTTGGAAAAAAGATAAAAAAACTGGTGAGTATGTAAATACCCCAGTAGATACATTTAACCATACCATAGACGCTATGAGGTATGGACTAAACAAATATATAAAAGGTACTAGGACACCAGTAATACGTGATAAGACGGACGCTGGTGTTAATTTAATTAAAGGAATAAAAAAAACTTATTGGAGGTGAGTAAATGTATACATTAAAAAAAGGTACGGATATAACCGCTAAAGTAATAACGGATATTATTACCCATAATGAAACCTTAAAAGACCGCTACGACCGTATGGAGGCGTACTATATTGGTATACAAGCAATTTTAGACCGCCAAAAGGTGGAGGGTTTAAGTAATAATAAGGTTATGATAAACCACGCTAAGTATATTGTAGATACAAACTATGGTTACTTAATGGGTAACCCCGTTGAGTACCAAGTTACAGAGGGCTACGAAATACAACCAGTAGTAGACGCATATAAGCAACAAACAATAAACGATTTAGACAGTGAAATTGCTAAGGACGTGGGTATTTTTGGGCTACAATATGAGTATGTATACGCTAATGAGGAGGCTGAGCCTCGTAGTGCTGAAATAGACAACCGTAATTGCGTCCTAGTTTATGATACTACCCTAGAGCATAAAAAACTTTTTGGTATTATTTATAGGGCGGTAATGAAAGAGGATAAACTGGACTATTACGAGGTTATTTATTGTGACGCAAAAGTTACCCGTGAGTATAAACTTAAAGGCGAGGAAAACTTAAAACAAATAAAAAATGACAAACCTCACTCTTTTGGTGCGGTGCCTTTAATACAATACCGCAACAACCCCGACTACTTAGGTGACTTTGAGCCAGTTACTACCCTTATTGACGCATATAACTTATTACAAAGTGACCGCGTTAATGATAAAGAGCAACTGGTAGACGCTATATTATGTTTAATAAATATGGACTTTACGGACGAGCAAGTAAAACAGTTAAAAGAGCATAGAGTACTTGCTGGTATACCCGCTGACGGTGACGTTAAGTATTTAATTAAAACGCTTAACGAGGCTGACACGGACGTACTACGTAAAACTATTGAAAACGACATACATAAAATTAGTATGGTACCAAATATGAGTGATACCAACTTTATTGGTAACTCAAGTGGTGTTGCTATTAAGTATAAGTTGTTGGCGTTCGAGCAAAACATAAGTAATAAAGAGCGTCACTTTGAAAAAGGTTTAATGGAACGTTTCGAGTTATATAATAACTTTTTAATTACTAAGTCACAAATGGTAAAAATACCACTTGAGGAGTTAGACGCAGTATTTAAACGTAACCTACCACAAAACGACTTTGAAATAAGCCAAATGATAAATAATTTAACTGGTATTGTTGATAAAGAAACGCTAGTCGGTCAATTATCATTTATTAAAGACGCTAAAGAAACCATAGAAATTGCGGAGGCTGAGGAAACAAACACGCCTCCCACCCCCTCTTATGACCCAGCGTATGCAAATAACGAAATAAATGACGCTAACATAACAACCAATACGGGTGGTAATGTGGACGCTGGTACCAATATTGAGTAAGGAGGTGTTGTAAAATGCCGACTAATGTAGAATATTGGCGAAAAAGGTCACTACAACGTATGACTGAGGCTGAGCGTTACAGTGAGGCACAAATAAAAAAGGTTTTAGGTATATATGCTGAGGCTAACAAAGATATTGATAAAATGATAACCAATGTGTATAAAAATTACACCAAAGATACTGGATTAGACCAACAAACTTTACGTACTCTATTAAGTAAAAAAGATACCGATAAGTTTTGGCAAACTTTAGAGGGTAAAAACCTAAAACAATATGTAAAAAATAATTATAAATCACGTATAACTAGGCTAGAACAGTTAAAGGGTGAGTTATATATAAAGGCTAAGGATATTGGTATTAAAGAAACCGCAATAAATACCGCTACTTATGAAAATATACTAAAAAACAGTTTTAATAATACCATTTATGATACGGCTAAAGGACTGGATAAGGTTATAGGCTTTAACCAGTTAGACGAGCAAACCATACACCAAGTACTTAATTATAAATGGGTTGGTGGTAGCAATTATAGTACTACTATATGGAAAAACACCGACTTACTAGCCGATAAACTAGGCAATATATTAAGTCGTGGTGTAATTACTGGTGCCTCTTATGACAAAATGAGTAGAGATATACGCGAGGCGTTTGGTGTTAATAAGTATTATGCTGATAGGTTAATACGTACTGAGGGTAACCATTTTCATAACCAAGCAGAGTATGAGGCTTATAAGGAAATGGGTGTTGATACTTATGTGTTTTTGGCAACGTTGGATAATCGTACAAGTGAAATGTGTCAAAAATTAGACGGTAAAAAAATACTAATGAGTAAACGTGTTGAGGGTGAAAATTATCCACCTCTACACCCAAATTGTCGTAGTACAGTAATGGCGTACTTTGGTGACGAGTTTATGCCTACACAACGTACCAGCTCTAACGGTGTAATAAAATACACCACTTATAAGGACTATGATAAATAGCCCTAAAATCACTTTGGAATTGACACACTTTTATAGGTGTGTTTTTTCATATATAAGCCGACGGGCGTTAAGCGGATAAAGGAGGTTATTTTTATGGATAAAGATAACAAACAAGATACTCCAGTGGTTGACGCTACACCTAGTACAACTACACCAACGGAGGATAAAAAAGGTGGTAATAGTACGGATACTAAAAAAACTTTTACTCAAGACGAGGTAAATGCTATTGTTGGCGAACGTGTTAAAGAAATTAACACCAAAAACGAAACAATTATACAAGAGGCTGTAAGTAATGCTATTGCTGAGGCTGAACGTAAGGCAAAACTAACTCAAGAGGAAAAAGAAAAAGAGGAACGTACTAAGCGTGAGGCTGAAATGCAAGAAAAAGAGCGTAATATTACTTTACGTGAAAGACGCATTGAGGCTCAAGATATGCTACTTGATAAGCATATACCTATTAAATTGGTGGACTTTGTAGTCGATATTGACGCTACTAAAATGAAAGACAATATTGAAATACTAGCCAAAGAGTTTAGTAAAGCCGTTGAGGACGGGGTAACTAACAAATTAAAAGGCACACCTATTGAGGACTTTAGTAATTCTCAAGATACACCTAAACCAAAAGAAATGCCTAGTCATTTCTAAAAATTAAGACATAACAAAAAAACAAATAAGGAGGTTGATAATTATGTCAAGAGTTAATGCGTTAAACGTGTACCAAACTGAGGGTACAAACGTAAAAGCAAAATTAGCCGAGATTTACGGCGAAATAATCGAAAACGTACAAAAAAATACTATATCTACATTATTAAAAAATAAACATTTAAGCGGTGACTTTGGTGCTGGTAGTGTCGAGGCAAACCGTATTGAAAATGCGTCAAGTAAACCATACGGGACGGCTAGAGGAAATGGTAAGGCGGATACTACTAAGTTAAAACCAGTACCAGTGCCTTTGGATAAAAACCGCGAACTTTTAAAAGAGTTTGAAAAATACGACTTAAAAAGAATTGGTATTGTTAATTTAATGACACGTGAAAAAAGAAATATGCAACTTGCTATGGAACGTGAATTAGAAACAACATTTTTTCAAAAAGCGTATGACGTGGGTACTGAGGTTATACCTACCGCAAGTGAAACTATTAAACAAATTGACGAGGTTATTTTAAGTATTGAAAAAACTAAAAACCAGTTTGTTAATGGTGTACCAAGAGCGTTAATTAACGTTGTTTGTGACCCAGTTGTTTATCAAGAAATAAGAGATTATTTAGATACTCAAACTGGTAACGCTAATGTAGATACAAGTATTGAGGAGTTTGGTAAAAGAAACAGGGTTATGTATTACTCAAGTGTATATATACCAAATGAGGCAAAAGTTATTGTAATGGTTGAGGAAAGCGTGGCTGAGCCAGTTAATGTCGACCAATATGACGCTAACGGTACTATACCGTTATCAAATGCAACCGCTGACGGTTTCTTCTATGACTATGGTTGTGAGGGTGTAATGCCTGACTTAATCAAGTTTATTGCAAATGAAACTGAAGAAATAGACGGTTAATAAGTAAAAATATTATATGAAAGAGGTGTATTTTAAAATGAGATTTAAAAATAAGTTACTAGGTATTATTGAAATACCTAAGTCTAAAATGGTTATTGACGAATATAAAAATAACCCCGCTATGTATGAGGTATTAAACGGGGTTAGTAATAACGGGTTATCTTATAATGACTTAAAACAAAAAGCAACCAATATGGGGCTTGAGTTTAAAAGTAACATTAAAAAGGCTGACCTAGAAAAACTTATTGCTGACAATACAAGTGCTGAGTAATTAAGTTACCCAGTCCAATTATAACTAGGAGGTGGTAAATATGGACGATAACGAAAAAACACAAGTACAAATAATCGAGGACTACGTTAAAAAGTTTAATAAGGCTATTGGCGAAAATGACAAAGAATTATTAACATATAGCGTTGAGGTTGTAATAGACCGTGCCTTATTATACTTGGGACACGACAAACTAGATAAAAAGTTTGAGCGTATTGTTGCGGACGTTGTAAGTGGTATTTTTACCAAGTACAAGAAAAACGAAAACAATACTGACGCTGACAGTTTTGTTTCTAGTATAAGTGACAACGGACAGTCTATATCTTACTCCAATAAAATTAAAAACTACCTAGCGTCAACAACTGATAATGAGTTGTTTGGTGGTTTTGTAGGTTTACTTAGCCGTTATAGGAGGATAAAGGTTGTTAGTCCCAAATAGTTTTAAAGATAATATAGCCACCGCCTTTTATGATAAGGTTTTAAGTATTCACGAAAAAATAGAAACCCAAGACGCTGAGGGTGGAGTTAAAACGGTGGCGGGTATTGTATCAAATACTTTTAAAGGTAATGTTAATTTTAGTGTTTCAAAAGAAATACAAGAGGAATACGGTTTGGACTACCATATAGACGTAGTTATTACCACAAATTATAGTGACGTTGAGATAAACGACTTAATTAGTTATCTTGGTGTTACTTACGTGGTTACTGACGCTAAGCCTAGAGATAGTCACCGCCGTATTGTTGCTAGTAAATATGGCAAAAGTTGAAATTAAAAATATTGACCGCCTTATAAGGCGTTTGGAAAATGTTAAAACGGCTGACTTAGTACCTTTAATAAATAAGGCTACTTTAATTGTGGAGGCTCAAGCCAAGACGCTATGTCACGTTAAAGACGGTGGACTACGTGCAAGTATACACCCTAGCGTAAAAGTTGAGGGTAAAACCATTATAGGTAAAGTTTATACGGCTAAAGAGTACGCCCCTTTTATTGAGTTTGGTACTGGTATTAACGGCAAAGGCACTTACCCTTACGAGGTTAAGGGGCTTACCTTAGAATACCGCGACACTGGTTGGGTTTATACGCCCGATAATGGCGAAACCTTTTACTATACTGAGGGTATGGTGGCTAGACCGTTTATGTATCCAGCGTTACACCTTAATAAGGATAAAATAAATAAACTGATTAACAACGGTTACAATGAGTTGTTACGTAAGTCTATTGGAGGTGGTTAATTATGTATTTACCAAAAAAAGATATTTTAAATATTTTAAAAACGTTACCTTATACAATATCACAGTCAAACGAGGCGGTATTTAATGAGTTACCAGCAATAACATTTAGGGTTGGTGATAATAGCGTTAATGTTGACTTAGATAATGAAATACTATACCAAGATATAGTAATTGTTATTGATATATGGGCTGAGGAAAGTTTAAAGGCTAGTAGTATGTTAAGCGAAATTGAGGCGTTAATGCGTCACAATGGCTACAAATTAAACTTTAGTACTGACGTACCAAATGTAGATAAAAACATTTACCATATTAGTACTAGGTTTGTTAAGTAGGTACCCCCTACTTATTTTTATTATTATCACAAAAAGGAGGTAGATAATATGGCTTTTTCTAACAAAGATATTAAAGCAATAGGCACTACGCTAACCAAAAAGAAAAATGGTAGCGAAACTGAGGACTGGAAAGTTGGCTCTCTTACGTCTATTGGTGAAATAGGGCTTGAAATTGGCGAGGAAGATATTACCACTTTAGATAGTCCCGATAGAGCAAAAGAGTTTATGGCTGGTGACCTAGACGCTGGTGAGTGTTCTATTGCGGGTTATATTAAAAAGGCTGATGACGAGAACACAGTTGTAAAAATGATGGCTTTAATACAAGCCAGTGCAACTGAAAAATGGACGGTAGAATTCCCAAGCGGTGCTAAGTGGGTTTTTGACGCTTTTATTAAGTCGTTTAAAACAACTGAGGCTACAACTGACGGTAAAGTTGGTTTTAGTGCAACACTTAGGATAACTGGGCTACCAGTATATACACCAGCAAGTAGTTAATTAACGGGGCTGGGTAACTAGCCCCTCTTTTTTTATTTAAAAACCAATTTAATAGGAGGATATAAAAAATATGGAAAAATTAGTTTTAAAGTATAACGCAACTAGAGTTGACGACATAGAAAAGGCAAAAGGTTTGCCTATTGAAAATTGTATTGCTGATAATACAATAAACAATTTAGCCTTAATGATTATGAAAGGCTTACAAAATGAGGACGGTACCGTAGGTGTTAATAGACCAAAGGCTATTGAAATCATTGACGCGTACTTAGTAGAAAAAGATAAGGACGAGTTATTATTTGATATAACTGAGGCGTTGGTGGACGGCGGTTTTTTATCGAGGGAGTTGGATATAGCGAAACTGAGGGAGAAAAAAGCGAAATATCTAACTCAAGCGAACGAGCAAATCGACAACCTATAACGTTTGGTAACCAGTGGCGTGATATGGAGGAGGAGGCAATTTTTATGGGTCTTGACCTCCATTATTTTTGGAGTTTAACACCCAAACAATATGCTAAGCACTGTAAAGCATACCTAAAAAAAGACGAGCAAAACGCACGTCTACAAGATAGGTTAAATTATGTTTTAGGTAAGTATATTGGTTTTGCAGTTAATAACCCAAAAGAATACCCACAAAAACCAGCGTTAGATATTGTTGAGGAACAAAAAGAACAACCGCCACAAACGGCGGACGATATGGAAAAAATAGCACGTCTTAATACTTTGTTTATGGGAGGTGTTATAAATGACAGTAGACGAGTTACAAGTACTGATAACGGCTAATACTGACAGTTTGCGTAAAGAGATAGCGAAAACCCAACAAGAAATAACGGGCTTACAAAAAACCGCTACTCAAACGTCTAGCAAAATGCTAGGCGTTTTTAGTATGCTTAAAAAAGGTATTATTGCTTTAGGTATAGGGAAACTCTTACAAAGTACAATAAAAAGTGCTATGGACTATGTGGCTGGTGATACAGTCTACCTAAAAACTATGGGCGACTGGAAAGACGCAACACGCGACTATACAGAAGACCTAAAAGTTAAAATGGGTATTAGTCGTAGCGAAATGCGACAATTTATAAGTACATTATATAACACTACTACCGCTATGGGCGTTGGTAGTGAAAGTGCGTATAAAATGTCAAAAAGTTTAGCCACATTATCGCAAGATATGGGTGCTTTTTGGAATATATCAAGTAGCGAGGCTTTAGACAAATTACAAAGTGGTTTGACTGGTAACGCTATGGCGTTAAAACAACTGGGTATATTGGTTAATGACACTACCATAAAACAAGTTGCGTACGCCAATGGTATAGCCAAAACGGGTGCTGAACTTACAGAGCAACAAAAAGTGTATGCTCGTTATATTGCTATAATGCAACAAACGGGTAATATGCAAGGATATTTAGCGGATACGCTAGAAACACCAAACGCTCAAATGCGTATGCTAAAAGATAGTGTTAAAACATTATCACAAACGTTCGGTCAATTATTTATACCAGTATTACAAGCGGTTTTACCTTACTTAAACGCTTTTGTTAAGTTGTTAATTGAGGCGGTTACTTGGGTAGGTAAATTGTTTGGTATTAAAATGGGTAGTAGTATGGCTGAGAGTATGGTAAAGGCTGGTGGCGGTGCTACCGATATGGCTGACGGTATCGCCAATGCTGATAAGAACGCTAAAAAATTAAAAAATACTCTTGCTGGTTTTGACGAAATGAACGTATTAACCGAGCCAACCAGTAATGGTGGTGGCGGTAGTGGTGGTGCTGGTGGCGGAGGCTTTGACTTTGATATACCCGAGTATGACTATTCTATTTTTGACAACATAAGTAGTAAGGCTGACGAAATAGCCCAAAAAATGAAAAAGGCTTTTGAGAGTGTTGGCGAGGTAATAAAAAAAGTATGGTCTAGTGAGCCAGTACAAGCGTTTAAAGATAATGTTGTTACAAGCGTACAGTTAATGGGTACGGTTATACAAGCGGTTTTTGAACGTGCAAAAATTGATATAGGTAAAACGTGGACGGATATATCCCCCAACGTTAAAAAAGCCACTGACAATATACTTAGTGTTTGGACTAAGTTAAATAAAACAATGAGTAAAGCCAATGTTAAATATGCTGACGATACCGCTACGGCGTACGCAAACGCTTTTAGTGGTATATGGTCTATTTTTAACCCTATTATAACCAACGTTGTTGGTGCGTTTGCTACTATGACACAACAAATAAGTGATATGTGGGATAGAAGCGGTGAAAACATAATAAACGGCTTGTATGAATTGAAAATAAACTTTTTAGATAGTTTTACCAGTATAGCCACCAACATAGGTGGTATTTTTGACGAAATAATGCCTATATGGGCTGACGGTATAACCAATATGAGTGGTTTATTTATAACAATGTTTGAGGA
>Ga0123357_10002790_pt1 | contig 19709 bp, 25 predicted proteins | sample TergutEmb28metaG_FD_89873 | JGI IMG/M metagenome (GOLD analysis project Ga0123357, IMG submission 89873) | Embiratermes neotenicus P4 segment gut microbial communities from Petit-Saut dam, French Guiana - Emb289 P4 | ecosystem: Host-associated > Arthropoda: Insects > Digestive system > Gut ...
CGTCCTTAACCTAACAAGCTTTACCTGAGGTTTAACCTAACCGGCACTAACTTAGGTTAACGCCGTCTTGCACTAAACGAGGGCCGACGTTTCGGCACGTCTAACCCCGAAACGGCGTACTACTTTGCACCAACATCCGACGTTTCGACTACACTCTACCATGACTTCTTCACTGATGCTTACTAAGGTAGGTTAACTCATTACATGCATTACCTTAGGTTCCATTGGCGTAAGGGGCGCGAAGGATCTTAGGTTAACACCTTACTAACACAACCTTAGGTTTATCCTAAACAACCACTACCTTAGGTTTATACATAACAACCCTTAACTTAGGTTCAAAAGGCGTAGGTGGCGTGGAGGTCAAAAAGGCGTAGGGGGCGTGGAGGTTTCAGGACGGACTATACCTCACCAAGATAGTACTGTCACGTACACGTGTCGGGAGAAGGCTTAGAGAGAATAAAACAATGAGGTAATACGGTAATTATTGCATACAAATAGGCTAGCATAACATCCATCACGTACCACCGGAGCAGGAAAGCTCCGTAAGCACTTCTAGTCACGTACATGTGCCGGGAGAGGGGGTAGAGAGAATAAAACAAGAAACAGCGAGGTATAATGTTATTTATTGTACACAGCTAGCAGAACAGACAATCTGCAGTCTCGAAGAGTGGCTTATAACACTTTTCGCACCACCATTCATTACTGTCCAAATACAAACGAGCAATAGTCTCGTCCTTGGAGCCACATGTTACGTCGGTGTGAGTGGACCAGTGTACCTGAGAAGGTGATACGCATGTTTTGTGAAACCGCTTACTGAAACAGCAGTCCATGGCCCTCTCAAATGTCCATATCAAAGTTGGAAATGAACGTGGAACCAGCCGAACCACGGGAAAGATATTTGATTTGGCTGCCCGAACATAGTGTTGATACAGAGTCCTGGAGGAAAGCGTGAATTCAGACAAATTGTAGGTAACGTGAAATACAGTGTACGACGCTAGACTTCGCAGAGTCGGGGTTGTCGGAACAAACATGACACCTGCACGAGCTAGGGCCCCTACAAGCGGGTAGGAAAGTCCTGGTGTTAGGTCGAAAGTCCTTGTAACACGGTAGGCATAGGGAAGTCTGCGTTCAACCCCCGCTAGTAGCCCCGTAATGTAGAAGGTAGAGGACCTTAGGCGAGTCGAAGGGAACGCAGACAAACTCGTACTTTTGGAAAGCAAATAATACTGTACTATCCCAAAAAAATTCGAGTAATTTAATGCTAGATTTCGCTCCACAAGTGACGGAGTTGACAACCCCGATTAGCAAATGTACCGTCTCATCCCCCTGAGTAACAGTAGACAGTGAATAATCGCGGTAATCTCTGTAATTAGCAAATTGGTCTAAAGCAGTTAGGGAGAACGTAAAAGGTCCAATCTGAAAGGAAGGTACCTTGCCGTTAAAATTATCTAGGGTGGGGCAGTCCGTTCTGGCAATGTTCAAAAGACATACCACATAACCTCCCAAAGAATACACATCGAGGACACCTGCAATATAGGCCGGGTATGCATTTAAAAGTGCACAGCAGATATCGAGCTCACAGAAAATGTGCAGTAAGCGATTCACAAAGTCAAGATGATACAGACGTGCGGGCGTAAATTCATTAAACCATACAGCATGGCCAGCCCGTTTCACCACGGCCTGTTAGGTCCTAAACATACTGTCCGACCCATCGAAATGTTTCCCACCAGGCCTCATGGTGAGGGCTCAACAGCTAGGATATATGCATTAGAGGATTCACACACCCCCTTGTTACAAGATTAAGATCGATACACTATGAATTGTTGCTCTGAATTTCTGCGTCGGTCACGACGTCGCTGTATCGCTGCGGCAGGAAGACCTGGACGACGTCGGTGTCGGAGTTCCTTAGGGTAAACACAACCGACATTCCATAATTGGTCGAAAGTCTCAGCCCTGATAACGTGATATCGTTTATGCGGTTCCAAGGAGGCGACGCTGACCGTAGCGTAGGCGGTGGCCTCATCGAACCGCTTGCCAAGATCCATAACGTCAGCCACTGAAACAAGTGAAATGACATCAGCCTCCGGCAATAAAAGGAGGCCGCACGTACGTGACGTGAACAGTGTGGCTCAGCAGTTTGAACTGTAAGTATTATTACTAGACTACAAGTAACGTACATTATTGCATGTGTGTTTAAAATAAATATGAGTATTAATTTATAGAGAACGGCTCGCAGAATCGAGATAGAAGACACGATCAAGAGACAGTATAGACGGTACAATGCCGTAGGGACGCAGTTAACCGTGCGATTATTACCCCCCACGGATAATAGTGATCCCGTTGGACATTTTCTAACCAGCGTGAACGAACTCTTTGATTACGTGTTGCAGGATGTGAGTGACGAAGACATGATGGGGATAACTATCCAGAATCAGGTGAATCAGAACGATAAGCTCATAGAGATCAGTTTTAGGAGGAAAGACCAGCTGTCGGGAGAGGTGATTTGGAGCGTATTTGAAAAAGTGTCAAAGTCCAATGCTAGATTTAACGCTTTGGACACACTTTTCTTAACAGTGCATTCTGTCACGATGCCCGTGGGTTACGGTAAGCACGCGATTAAGAGCATGGGCAGACCTCTCTCTGTCATGGCTCATCTCAAGAAAAGTATCGTGGAGGTGAAGGCTGAAGAAAATTGTTTAGCTCACGCTTTAAAAATAGCGATTACGAAAGTAGATAACGATGCAAAATATAAAGCATACCCTCAAGATCGGAAGATACGTCCCGTAGTCGAGGCGTTACTACAGCAGACAAGTATCGATCTGTCTAGTTGTGGTGGGATCCCCGAACTTAACCGTTTCTAAGAACATTTTCGGGACTATAAGATAGTCGTGTTTCAAGGTCTCGTTTGTGACGACATAATGTGCGAAGGGCAAGTCGACTCTTCCAAACATCTTAACCTACTCTACGACGATGTCGAAAGACATTATCACGTAATAACTAATCTTACAGGAGCAATGGCTAAAAGATACGTATGTAAAGCATGCCATAAAAGTTTGCGTGACGTAACACATGTCTGTGACCAGACTTGTAGCGATTGTAAGGCGAGCTCTCCGTGCGTGTTCTCCGACGCTCGCATCTACTGCGACGATTGTAACAGACATTTTAGAAGTCGTACGTGTTTCGATAACCACAACTAGAGTACGTCAAAGAGGAAATCCGTATGCGAACAGCAACAATGTTGACTACGTGTAGACGGCTCGTGACGTATTCCAGACACGATTGTAACAAAGTGTTTTCTGCTAACTGTAAGCAGAATAGGGACGTGGGTCACTTGTGCTACATGAAATCGTTGAAGGACGTGCTGCCCGACGCTAGTGATAAGGTACTAAACGTATTCTATGATTTTGAAACCACGCAAAATACAAAGTACTCCGACAAAGCTACACTACACGTACCTGATCTCGTCTGCCTTCAGCAGTTTTGTTCGCAATGCGATGATGCGGTAGACTGTGGAAAGTGGGTGCGGTGCGGTCAGAGGAAGCACTCGTTCTGGGACGATCCGGTAGGGGACATGTTAATTTATCTATGCAAGCCACACCTTTGGGCCAAAAAGATTGTCGCGATAGCACATAACGCCAAGGCGTTCGACTTGCATTTCATTTTGAATAGGGCCGTCATGTTGAAATGGAAGCCTGAACTTATTATGAGCGGACTAATGATCATGTGCAAGAAGATGGAGCACCTGGTCTTTCTGGACAGCGTGTACTTCCTTCCGTGTGCATTGCTTAAACTGCCCGAAGCGTTCGGGCTGTTGGCCTCCAAGTCATGGTATCCGCACTATTTTAATACCCGAGAAAACCTAAACTATGTAGGCCCCATCCCCGACATGACGTATTATGGAGTAGACGATATGCGGGAAGATGAGAGGAAAGAACTTCTCGTCTGGTACGAGAGTCAGAGATCCGAGACTTTCGACAATAGGAACATTCTAGAATCATAATTTCAAGATGACGTCACCATGCTAAGTCAGGCGTATCGCATATTTAGGCGCGAGTTCATGCAGACAGGGCACATCGACGTCTTTGTCGAGTCGATTACGATAGCGTCCGCAGGCAATAAATTGTTGCGCAAGCGGTTTCTGAATCCCGATACGATAGGACTGATTCCTACGGGAGGATACTCTTGTAATAACCGGTACAGCAAGAAGGCCCTGATGTGGAAGAGACGGAGGGAGTAAAGATAGTGCGCTGTCGCAACGGGCGTGAATACAGGCCGCCGGAACTACCCCGCCTCAGCGTCGACGGTTACTGCCCAGACACCAAAACGGTGTACGAGTTCTTTGCCTGCTTTTGGTACGGGCATACTTGCCAGCCATTCCGGGACGTAGCCACCCTGAGCGGCGATATTATGCCCGAGCGTTACGAACGCACCATGTCGCGATTAGAGCTGATAACACGAGCGGGCTATTAGGTCATAGTGCAGTGGGAAATTTAATTTGAGGAGAAACTCGAACTCCTCACGCATCCTCTTGTACGACAGAGTCCATTGTGTACCCGTGATGCGCTGTAAGTAGGCAGGACGGTGGCAATGCAGCTACACTATAAAGTGCGTGAAAACGAGACTATCCAAAATGTGGAAGTCATGAGTCTCTACTCTTACATCTGCAAATATTTCAAGTTTCTAATCGGCCACCCACGCATCCATGTGGGGGATGCGTGCAAGAACTTGGAAGCATGCTTGCGTATAGATGGGTTGATAATGTGTACTATCGTTCCGCCACAGGAATTGTACCATCCGGTCCTCCCCTACAAATTCAATAAGAAAATCATATTGTGTCTGTGTAGATCATGTGTCCTAAACGTACTCAACAGGTGAATGCTCGCATACAGAGGATGCGGAGCGGTCCTTGACGGGTACATGGGTAATGGACGAGGTGCGGTTGGCCGTGGAAAAGGGGTACCGGGTACTCGAAATTTACGAGGTCTACGAATATGAGGTCACGCAATATAAACCCGAAACCGGCGCGGGTGGACTTTTCGTCGACTACATAAACACCACTTTGAAACTGAAAGCGGGAGCGAGCGGCTATCCCAGCTAGGTTCGTAGCCCCGAAGACGAAGAACTGTATGTCGAGTCGTTTTGAAAGAACGAGAGGATAAGATTAGAAAGGGAGGGCATCAAGTCTAACGTTGCGAAAAGTGGTCTGGCCAAACTGTGCCTCAACGCCTTGTGGGGGAAAGTGACCGAGAGGAGCAACAGGACGCAGAGTAAAGGTATGTCCTAGCTCAAAGACCTGTACAATTTTCTTTCCACTCCCGGCATCGAGGTGATGAATCTAGCTTTTGCCACCGATTACGTATTTTGGATTTCGTGGAAGCATTCGGCCGGAGAGCACGTGCCATACTTGCGTCATACGAATGAGGTCTTAGGCGCCTACGTTACATCAGGTGCAAGGATGCAACTGTATCGCTATCTCGACCGGTTGGGAGTTAGAGCCATATATTGCGACACCGATTCCGTCATGTACATTCAACCCAAAGACGAACCTAATCTCATTGAAACGGGACACAAATTGGGCGACATGACCTCCGATTTGCGGACCACAGAGTACATATCCGAATTTGTGAGTGGCGTACCAAAGAACTACGCGTACAAGGTAATTGATACCGCGACGGTTCGGGCCACTACAGTCTGTAAAGTCCGTGGGATAACCCTCAATTTCAGTGCTAAACAGATGGTGAATTTCGATGTCATCCTGGGTATGGTTTTGGAGACGGGTGCTGAACCTACAGTGACTGTACATACGGAGAAAAAGATTAAGCGTAAGAGGAAGGGAGGGGAACTGTGGCCATTGTTACCGAACCCGAGGATAAGACGTACAGAATCTCGTTCTTCAAACGCCGACGTCTGGCCGACAATACGTCGGTCCCTTTCGGGTATAAATAGGGCGAGTGTGGGGCATAGGAGTGCTTTCATCTCCCGACCGTCCATGGACGATGATCTGAAATTTAGGCATTCGTTCTCGTATATCGTGTGTGGACCTAGCGGTTCCGGGAAGACGTCATTCCTCAAACGCTTCCTCCTGAACTTCCACGAACTCTGTACGGAGCCGAAAATCGCCTGCGGGGTAGTGTGTTGTTACGGCGAGAAGAGTGCTTTGCCCTCCCATCTGCCTGCTTACATCAGAATTCACGAGGGCCTGCCGAAAGACGTTGTCAGTGCAAACAGCGAACCCAGCCTCGTGATCCTTGACGATCTGTTAACCGACGTCTATTCAAAGCAAGTGTGCAAACTGTTTACGCGAGGTATTCATCACCGCAATATAAGCGTTATTCCAGTCACTCAATATCTGATTCATCAGTTCAGGTTCTGTAGGGATATCTCGTTAAATGCCCATTACATAGTTGCATTTAAAACGTCTGAGATAATAAACAGTTCACGTTCCTGGCTAATCAATTATACCCCGAAGATAGTGTGGGTCTATATAACAAGTACTTGGACGCTACTAAAGAACCCTACGGCTACCTACTCTTTGACCTTACACAAAATACGAACGACGGTCTGAGATTTCGTCCCCACATATTCTCGGACGAAGTACATCCACTCGTCGTCTAGTCGTGTGTAGTCGATGAAGCGAGTGAAGACGAATTATCACACTCTGCACGTGCTGAAGACGGCCGACCCGAAATTGCGAAAAGCTATCATTTCAAAGTGTAACCAAAAACTCGTCAATTGTATAAGCTAGTATGTCTTGAACGTGCTGAACGGTAAAATTAAGTTGTCAGGTTACGCCACGCGCAAGCTACAGAAACATAAGGCAGCGCTTCGCAAAATCTCCGACAGACGAGTGACTCTCTCCAAGAAAAAGAATCTTATTGTACAGCGTGGGGGATTGCTGCTGCCTCTATTGAGCGCTGTCCTAGCGACGCTCGCTAGCCTCATATTTCGTAATAATGTTACATAAGATGTACCTCATCCCTGCCGATCGGTTGTCCGACTCCCCATTCATGTCACGGGAACCGACGGCGGTTTCCAAACGTAAACATAGGGAGAAGAATCGAGACCGTTATGCGGAGGCCCGAAAGACAAGTAAACATCATCCTATCAGGAGTGGATTAAGTTGCGTAAAAAGATGGACGAGGCCGATCTTAGAAAAAAGACTGAGACGAACGTATTGGCGGAATTTTTAAGCTAAGTGAAGCCTACAGGGCAAGCTGTCCCTCCCCCACCTGAAAAGATGTGCCGTAAAGTCGGCATCGGTTACCGCAACCCCACCACCACGTCCGATTAAGGAGTACACATTTGAACCTCCGAAACAAGAACGTGTCGAGGATGATCATGACGAAGATGATTAGAATGAAGATGATAATTTCGTTCAGGAAGAGGCCCGCGAGTATGATAGGGAAAATGTCGGTCCTGTAGCTAGTCCCTACCTGATGCCTTACGTGTACAATAAACGGTTTCTCGACACGCAATATGGCGTCCGTAAGAAGGGTAATATGTTTATTATATGCGATTCCCCGGTATTGGTAGATACAAGTTGTGATTTAACAATAAAGGACCGAGTATTTAGGGGCTCGAAGGGTTTGTGGGAACTGTTGACGCGCAAGAATGTGAATACAGAAGTTGTCACAAAAGATGATCTGAAGACCTATAAGAAAATACTGACGATGAATAATTCTCATTTGACCCAATATCAGCCCGACGGTAACATTAATATATCACGAGGGAAAAAATTTCGGGAAATCATTGCGCCCTTCTTTGCGAAACCGAAGGGACGTGGGGTCGAATCTTCGTTACGGCGTAAGTGGACAAAGTATTAATGGCAACATTTAGCGATCTATACTATGATGAAGGCAGTCCATCAGGCTTTTCGACGTTGTGGAAGCTTCGGGCGTCTGAGGTGGCTGAATCAAAGAAGACGGGTAAACCGCAATATGTCGCCGCTACCCGGGCATGGTTAGAAAAACAAGATGCATATACACTGCACAGAACCGTGAGGAAACGTTTCGCCCGTAATCCCTATACCGTGACTAAAGTAGGTGACGTGTGGGAATGCGATTTATTAGATTACAGTCCTACGCAAAATACAATGATAATTTCAGGTACATCCTATCTGTTATCGATGTATTCTCGAAATTTCTCCATTTGATCTCAATGAAGACAAAGAGCGGACTTGCAGTCACCGCGGCGTTTCGGTCCATATTCGACGATAAGCCGATATTACTTTCGCGCCGACCCGTATGCGTACGCACGGATAAGGGCAAGGTATTTCTTAATAAAGACTTTCAGGACATGTTACGTGACGAGGGCATTCAGTTCCAGGTGTGCAGGAACCCCGACGTGAATTGTGCGGTCGTGGAACGTGTTCAACGCACGATTCGTGACAGACTATACAAATACCTTACGTATAAATATAAGTTCAGATATATCGACGTCCTGCCGAAATTTGTCCGGGCCTACAATGACACGGTTCACTCGACGACAGGTTTGGCACCGTCGGACTGGACAGATTCGGAAGTCCTCGCCATATGGAAAAGAATGAACAGTCGCCGGCGACGCATTCGCTTTACCAAAGTCAAATTTAGCGTAGGTCAGCACGTGCGTATCAGTAAGGAGAAAATGAAATTTGCCAAGGGCGGTGAGCAGAATTTCTCCTCGGAAATATTTCGCATTACGAAAGTCATAGATCGGAGGCCACGTCCCGTCTACGAACTCGAGGATTTAAACAAGACGCCGATAGAGGGACAATTTTACGCGGAAGAGATCACACCTGTGCGAATCACGGAAGAGACCCCGTACAAGATAGATAAAATATTAGACAAGCGGGTGAAACGAGGCATTCGGGAGTATCTCGTCCGGTGTAAAGTTTACAGTAAGGATTTTGACTCGTGGATCCCGGCATCTAGCGTCAAGAATATCTGACATGACGTCACTTGATCAGAATAACTTTTACGTCACTCTGGTGAGTAATGCCTAGCGGGACATTTACGATCTGAATACTCATGCAGATTTCGCGGTGAAACTAGCCCAGCCTATAGATCTGGGCACGACCTCCAAATGGGAAGTGGGTTTTGCGAAATTTCGTGTTCTTCGTCTCCCGAAGGAGCAAGCCCCGTCCTACTGTACTGTAACCTGATTACTCCGCAATTCCTGGGCGACAGCACTGTCCGTTATATACGGACGTTTTGGCTCTACCCCAACGCCATGTGTCAGCACGAGTTTCGGAACGTGTAATACGTGCCTGTGGAGCAGCGCAGATTCCAGGACATTCGAATCGAATTCCTCACGACCGACGGTCTGCACATCCCCTTTGCAAACAGCACCACGCCCACGAAAATAGTGCTACATTTCCGCTAGAATTACCAGTGGTATAGATCTATATAAACCATGGCGTAGGCTATCATAATAGGACATTTATTACGATGCATTAATTAGAGACGCACTACCTCAATCAGGCTGGTCGTGCTCTTCCATTTGCGCCGGGGATCGGCCCTATCTATTCGGCTCCGATCTAGCTACAGCTGGGGCACGGGATCAGCAATTTCCTGGGCACACTCTACCGTTTCGTGCGACCTCTCCCTTGGACCGTTTGCCGGACAGGTGGCAAGATCATCACCGATATCGCGAAAAGTAATTCGCCCGGCGTTACTGCCGAAGTTATCATCTCGAAACATGTCTGCGATGCCGTCACAGAATCCACACGGCACCTGATCGGTAAGTTGCGGGGCAGGGGTCTTAAACGCGCGAGACCTGTCGCGCCGAAGAAGGAGGCAGGTAAGTAAACCTAAAAAGACACCTGCCAATAATAAAAAGGGATATCTTCTCCTAGTCTAAATCAGTCACATTATGTCTGTCGCGGAGGTAGCGTCCATTAGTAGCGAGTAGACATCTTCGCGCACAAGCCGGTACAGACGTCTGTGCTCGGGACTATATAGACCGCCTACAAAACTATCGCCCCAGTCGAACAAAATGACCTTGAATTCCTAATACCTGGCGATAAGGATAACTACATACGGCTCGATATTCAACTCTACGTCCGGGGTAAATTAGTCTCGAGTTCCGGGAATAATTTGGACGTTTCGGACCATACGTGCGTGACCAATAATCTCCTCCACTCACTCTTCAGTCAATGTACGGTAGTTCTCAATGGCACCACGATCACGCAATCGAACGAACACTAAAATTATCGCTCGTATCTAGAGACTCTCCTGACCTACGGCAGCGATGCGGCAGCCAAACATCTCACGAACGCCTACTGGTATCATGACACTGGAGACATGTTGCCATGTGATCCCACTTCCGCGACTATTCAAGCCATGAATAACAGAGGTTTCATCACTCGCTGTGACATACTTAGCGGCAGTAAAGAGTTGCAGCTTTTCGGGCGACTGCATAACGATCTGTTCAACCTCCAGCTTCGACCTTCTGCCGGGCGTCAGCTTGCAGATCAGATTAACGAAAGCCCGGCCCTCTTTCTACATGATGAGAAAGGAGGCCGATTCAAAGACCACTTTCAAATTTTTGGACGCAAAATTGCTGGTGAAGCGCTTTAAAACTGACCTCGTCACTCTGTTGGCTCATATTACCACCCTGAATACGGGGCTGTCGCACGCTATAACATGACGAGAGTCGAACTCAAGACTTTCACATTCTCGTCCGCGTCAAATTCCCTGTCTATCGACAACGCCGTCTCGGGTCCCGTGCCGAAACGTCTCCTCTTCACCATGGTTAAGAATGCCGAATTAGACATGGCTGTGAGTAGTAGAGAGGCCGTTATAGATTACGAGTTCTTGAGGGGGCGGCAGAATGAGACGGTCGTCAAGGAACTGTGCGTGGCCAGTGCCATAGCTTCCGAGACGTTCGGTTTGAACCGTCCTACAAGATGGCTGATCACGGATCCGTAGAGAATGGCATTAATTGGGCGGACGGCCATATTGAGTATAAGGAGTTGCACACGGTTCTCAATGAGGCCTTGGCAGGTTTCGCTCACCTCTGCCCCTATGGCATCTCGAAATGCACGTTCCTCGCCGGACTGACTGGCCGACAGATCCATAACCTAGAGGATGTCAATTGCCCACCTCCAGACTCTTTCAATCACGAGCACTGGTGTACCCTACCCTGCCACAGATTTCCCAAATACTCTAATGCAACAAAAACCGCGCATTCCCTCTACGATTGGTTGATGTACTATCTGCAAAAGAAAGATTTCGTCCAATGCCCTGCCGAAGTGACACGTCATACTGCCGATTTTGTTGCAGCCCTATAAATTGGCCATGCACATCGCCCGTCATTTCACTCCTTCTACGATGGCTACTAGACGCAGACGATCCAGTCCAGTTGTGCCAGGCGCCAATCGGCCGGCGTTACGTCAGCTCCAGGAGGGGGAAGTGGAGAAGCTGCCCACCACCAACGAGGTCTGTACCTACTGCCCCCAATCCGGCCTTTGATCCCAAGTGGGTTCTGCTGCGCCGCATGTTTTTCATTAATGAAGACAAGACAAAGCACGTGTCTGTCGGTTACTACCCTGCACGCGATTATCAACCCCTGGTGGAATACGGCGCCATTCGGATGGGCGGGTCCAAGTGCCTCATTCTCGCCGACGAACAAGTGGTTGCTCTGGCGGACTGTCTACCTTCAATACGTGACTCCATGTGTGTCGGCGGGGACCGTTGTCGTCATCAAGTGCGAGAGTGGCAACTTTCGTCTACACACCCCAGGAGGCACGGCTCAGCCAGGCTGTTTGTGGGCACCGAGTACATAAGTCTGACACAACCCGACATGGATTATCTAGTGCGAGTTTTCCACATCCTTCAGCAACATTTGCGCCATTATATTAGCGCAATGCCGGACGTGTTGTCAAGCGTGACATAGTCCTTAGCTTCGACATCTTTTGTTGAACCGCCGCCTAATGCGAGCACATTCATAAGTTACCCTCGACTGTACGATAAGCTTGTAACTTTTGTGTAACACACTGTTGTAATAAACTGTACTTTGTAACTGAATGTTGTTTCATTTATTGCACTAACCTATCTCTATCCTGGCACCATTCCCTGCAGGGCGTGAGCAGCATCTCGGCCGGCAGCGTCACGATACCTAGACGGGGAAGGACATCTCACCGTCAGTGTGATCTGGCTGGAGGGAGGGGGCTGATGGATGTGGCTCAACCAAATTCAAAATCCGAATCAAACTCGGGGTAATATGAAACGGTACTACACGAAGTTACTTGATCCAAACGAGTTTTTTCTTTATTGCACATTCCATACACAATTTCTGAGGCTGCTGCTTTTAAAGAAGGTGGCTGCATGCAGCACAGTATACAAGAACACTTCTCTGGATAAATACAACCGAAATCATAGTTTGGGGGAGTGTCGTCCAACAAGCATACGCAACGCCCACAGCTCCGTGAAGTCAAGCCTCCTTTCTCGGCCTGGTAATGCCTTACGTATACTATCTTGTCGTCTGAGGTTTGAGATGGTAGAACTACTATTGCAAAATTGGTGCAAAAGAATTCAGACAAGGTCCATACATGATTCGTTAAATCTATGTTTGAACGCGGACCACAGGGTTAGTCACTAATTTTTACCGAAATAGACAGTATAATTTCTTCCCCTCCGTGCCTGATAGTATAGCGCACTGCTCTACCGGGCACGGTCCATAGCGGGTCTAATTCGAACCCGACACCCCCCCCCCAAGCAAAGTTTGCGGACTGTTATTCTTGAAACAACATGTCAATTTCGGAGGACCTCGTTTGAGAACTAGCTATGTCGAGGGAGAGAGTATCAGGGCGTGATGCTAATTTTCCAGCCCTATACAAAGCACCTTCGCCGACTATTGTGCAACATAGCCCTACAGAATGGCATAGCCATAACATAACATCGGCGATGCGTCCTCCCCCACAGACACATATTCACAGAGCCTTGTCGCATTCCCCGCTAAATCCTGAATGGTATCGTGGGCGTCAGTGACGCTGGTGCTGCCCCTAAACTTTTGTGGTGTCATTTACCTACAACACCACGGAAATCCTAATTATATCCACTCCGATTCTCTCAAACATACGAGCATCTATTTCTAGTTCTACTTACCTGGTTCTGCGTAACGGTGGGTGGAACGTAGCAGCAGTGGACGGTAGCGGTGTTGGGGTGGCCGGTAGCACAGCAGCAGAGAGCGGTGGTGGGCGGCGGCAGCACAGTGTACACAGCAGCAGTCGGCGGCAACAGTGTCTGGCAGCAGTGCAGTCTGGCGGTCGCAGTGGTCGGTGTCTGACGGCAGCAGAGGTGTGAACACAAGAGCAACAGTGAGTAGCCGGTAGCGGTGGACATCGGCAGCACAATGCACACGGCAGCAGTGGTAGCACAATGTACACGGCAGCAGTGGTTGGAGTCTGACAGCAGTGGTCGGAGAGATGACAGCAGTGATCGGAGTCTTACGGCAGCGGTGTCTGACGGCAGTAGCACTGGGCGGCAGCAGAGGTGCGAACACAAGTACCTTTCATATGCCACACCTACCGTTTTATACTCTAGCATTTGTAAAACTCCCACACAGACACACGCGCACATTTTCCTATTTTCACAAATACGTGTCGGAATGCGCTTAGTTCAGAGTTGCAACCAATCGGAACGGATGATGTGTCAGCTCTATGCACTGGGGTGACAGGCATCGAACCCTACACCTCATGTCCCAACCAAACATTTTTCCCGACACTCAGGCTACGAACTTTTCAGCACAGTCTACGAACTTTTGAGCATTTAGTTTTTTTGCTAGAAACTGATCCGCACTGGTTAGTTCTCTTACTTTTACTACACCACTTACATCTGTGTGACAGCTTAAATCTTTGGTCTGCGCCAGGTAAGAACATGAATGCTGGCTAAGCGTATGATCTCATGGTGGGTTCATGCTTTACGTCAGCCTAGTGCAGAACAATAGGTGATCTCATTTCCTGCAGATAACAAGAGCTCGCATGTACAGTCCGATTCAATACAACTAACCCGAACCTTCTTACATTGTTTCGGGTAAGTAACTTGCGGCGATATTTACCCCTGTCTGCAGGGAGCAACACCGTACCTTACCAGCGCTATTTACCAAGCTTCATGGCGGCAATACGTCAACCTATTCGCACAGGCATCCACACTCCAGCACTCCAGCATTAGGTTCCAAGTAAACCACATTACCTTAGGTTTCCGCAAAGTCATCTTGCACTTAACGATTACCGACGTTTCGGCATCCCTTAGGTCTAAACCGACATGCTTAATGTTGAACCTAACTCGCATTCCCTTAGGTTTAATATGCATTAGGTTTAACCTAACAATGCATTAACTTAGGTTTACGCCATCTTTCAATAACCGATGGCCGACGTTTAGGCATCACCGATCTTAGATTTAAATGCTTTTACCTCGGGTTTAACCTTACATGCATTACCTTAGATTTAACCTACCATGCATTAACTTAGGTTTACGCTAACGCCGTCTTGCACAAAACGATGGCCGCCCTTAAGTTTAACCTTACGGGCATTACCTTAGGTTTAACCTACCGTGATTTAACTTAGGTTTACGCTAACGCCGTCTTGCACTAAACGATATCCGACGTTTAGGCCGACCTTAGGTTTAAACCAACATGCATTACCTTAGGTTTCATATTAACATGCATTAACTTAGGTTAGCGCTTCCTTTACCAATCCCCACGGCGGCGACTTACACCACTATTGCACTCCGACGGTTCGGCAACTTACGCGGTCAATATTATTATAAAGGATCTATTCGAAATGGCGGCAGAAACGTCGTCATGAAGAAGGAGTACACCCTTGCACTACCACCCGACGGCTACACCGAAGTTTCGGCACAACAATATTATTAAAATGGATCGATTCAAGATGGCGGCCGAAACGTCGTCCTGAAAAAGGAGTACACTAAACTCCTGACGGCAACGTTTCGGCACAACCTGTTTCGAATACTATTTACGATGCCTTCTTCACGGAGGATAAAGAACAAATACTACCGTGGCGGAATCTTAGATTTACACCTAACTTGCAAAACGTAAGGTTTACACATAAAATGCTAAACCTTAGGTTTATCTCTAACCTAACTAGCTCAACCTTAGGTCCAAATGTCGTAGGGGGCGTGGAGGTTTCAGGACGGGCCAAACCTCCATGGGTACTACTGACGAATGTGTAGAGGAGGAAGGTGTGGTAACTGAACTTACCCCACGTTAGTTACTTCCAGGACATCTCAAACCAGCAGTAAGTAAAGACATTTAGCTTAAGATTGACCAATAAACATACTTGTTGGGCAATCTCCCTAAAGAAGGGAGGTGTAGTATCCAGGGACTCGTGGCGGCTCACTGGCCACCAGTTGTACTCCCCACTTGACCATGTGCAGGTATTCCTGCACGTTTGTTTGGTCTTCCTACAATATTAGGAACAGAGAACCCGAGTAATTTTTGTGTGCCCTCTGTAAGAAGACGACGGCAGGGTGTGCAGTAATATATGTAGCAGAATTAGTATAACTAGGCAAGGAGCCTGAGAGCTGAGGGGAATCTTTCGACGCCAGCCAGGCCGACCACTTCGCAGCAGCGAAGGGCCTCAGAAATTAGCGGTAATCCTGCCCTCTTCTCCACAACTGCACTATTCCCTTGTACATTTAAGTGATTATTAAACCAGTAGTATATGGAGATTAAAGTGGACTTTCACTCTTTAATGACAACCACCCACCCTCCAATCGTGAACCTTCCATCTTGAGGGCAGCAGGTCACCCATCGGCTGTCTATCCGTAAGGTCTCTGTCACCAGGGAACAGGGCCCAAGATTCCATGGTCAGCGACACTACACAAGTCACTTCGACACATATAAATAACAGTGCAACGATCATATCATATTCGGTGCAAATTAACAATGTCAGTGCGAGCAAGTTGTTATACTACTTCACTTCGACAAAATTAAAGAGTTAGGAGGCTTGTTACATAACTACCAAACTGTAATTTTCACATACAAGAATGTGCAACTATAAGGGATCCCTAGAGTTTTATCTAGTGTAAAAATTTTTCGAATCAATACCAATTTGTGTGTTACCTATTATATTTTCGAGCTTAACAGTATATAAATTAATTTTCTTTGACAGGCATTTATTGTGAGTAGATTAATTTCTATTCAATTCTGTATGTTCCCTGAACCAGCGGGTGCAACACGTATACATACGCTCAAGTTTACACTCATAAACACATATACAATCACATACACAAGCACATGCGAAGGCACACACACACACAAATACCCACACCCACACAAATACCACAGACACACACAACACAACCACATATACACACACCCACACCCAAACTCACTTACAAACCCACACACACCCACACACAAAATAGACTTAACCACACCCACACATACACATACGTACATACGTGTAAACACACCCATAGCAAACCCACCCACATATACATACACACACTAACACCCTCATTCACACACACGTACACACACACCCACATATCCACACACACATACACACCCATACAATCATTAATACAAACATACCAACACACTGATACTTAAACACACACACACAAATACACAGACAGTTTGCCGAGCGCAGTCGGCCCGATAGGGTGTGTCTCTTGTATAGTGCGGTAAACCAGTCAAGTCAAGTTTAGTGTCTAGTGCCTAGTGAGATCGCTTACAGTGGACGTTTTCCGACCAATACTACTGTGCAAGAGCCAAGTTACCACTCTCTTACAGGGTGATTACTACTCGTTGACAACCATGGCCGATCCCCGGATTAGGCCGCAGAATTTCCAACCAGTTCAACGCCCAAAACGGAAACGGGGCAAAGTATCGACGACCAACCTTCTTCTTCTCACCCAACCAATTCGCAGTTCTTTCAGACAACGAATCGGACGCCGAAGAGAACAGGACTCCGACTCAACCTCAACAACTCCCGGACCGAACACCCAGAATTCCACCGATCGTGATATATAGTCTTCTCAACAACCATACATTCACCTTACAACAGGTTAATGACAAACTCACAACACCTGTGGATATGAAATCAAAAACAGACCGTCTCCTTCTGTATACCAAGTCCTCCGCGGATTACAACATTCTTTTGTCAGAAATCAAATTAGCTAAACTAACTTACCACATTTATCCACTACCAGACGCCGTACAACCCCGGCTGGTTCTGAAAGGCGTTCCATCCAACGTCTCCGAAGAAGATGTCCGCGCAGACTTAATCTCCCACAATATACAGGTAGTACGGATCTCCCAACTCTCCAAAACAGACAGGGTCACTCATACTGTCACCACTAAATACCCAATATTTGTCATCACTTTCTCCACTGACACAGATATACGCAAAGTACTCCAGATTCATAAACTCTGCCACTGTATCGTCAAATGGGAAAAGTTTAAAAACTCACGACTCGTGCGACAATGCTTCAACTGCCAGTCCTTTGGTCATTCCTCCAACTTCTGTGGCAAACCACCAAAATGTGTTAAATGTGACCTGTCCCATGCATCCAAAGCCTGCACAAAACCTGCTAGCCATCCACCCCCCCACCAAAATGTACCAACTGCGGCGGTGACCATCCAGCCAACTTCTCAGGTTGCCCCCGATACCAACAACTTCACTAAACCCAACGGACAGCTAACCAACAACGTCAAATGCTCAACCCTCAACCCACACTGCCCCCATTCCAACCCCAACAGGCCTCTTTCCCAGCGCTTAAAACACCACACACTTCACCTAACCCACCACGTACATGGGCCCACGTAGTAGCCAAATCTCCGAACTCCCAGCACCAACAACCTCTTAGTTCAGTATTCGACTCTATAAAATCCATTCTCTCCATGTTCGACTTCCACAAATTGTGCACTCAGTTGTTCTCGTTAACACTACAACTTCAAGAGACGAGCGACCCTATAACCAAACTCGTGGCAGTAAGTGATACAGTCGTTAGCTGTCTTTCTTCCTCCCCATAACACGTAATTTACGAATACTGGCGTGGAATGCCAATTCAGTTTCTGACAAAAAAGCTGAACTCGAGCTCTTTCTACACGCTAACAACATAGACGTCGCCGCAATCAGTGAAACTAAACTTCATCCTAAACGCCGGGGTTTAATGTGTACCGCTCCGACAGAAACCAATTTGGCGGAGGAGTAATGTTCCTCGTCAATAACCAGCTATGTCACGACTCGTTCCCTATACCCCCACTATCTGGACTAGAAGCCACTGCAATCTGTCTCCAACTACAAAACCACAGACAACAGCTTTTCGTCTCCGCATACCTACCGGCTGCCACCGCCATCGCCCCATCGGACCTGGACGCCATCTTCTCACTACACAACACCATAGTTCTCGCCGGAGACCTCATCTGCAAGCGCGTGTCTTGGAACAATGCCTCCGTAAACAGAAATGGTAGTACTTTGCTGTCTTACTGTTTAAACAAAGACATTACTACACGTATTAACTACCCTAATCAACCTACGCACTTCCCATACAATTCATATCCCAGCGATCTCGACATAGCACTCTCACAACGTTGTACCACCTCCAAACCCCGATCTGTCCCGGCACTCTCATCTGACCACAACCCCTTAGTATTCAAAGTTCACCTTCAAACAGACTTCTCCGCACCTAAAACATTCTACGATTACAAACATGCCAAATGACCCCTTTACCGACATTCCCTTAACACCGCTCTCGACCTCAACCTTCCCATCCAAACCACTACTGAACTTGACCACGCTATTGCTACCTTTACTCGGACGGTACAACAAGCAGCTATTCGCGCCATCCCGGTGACCAATTACAAATCCAACCACCTTACGCTCCCACCCAACATACGCTATCTACTGAAACTAAAGAATCACAATCGACACCGATATCAACGGTCCCGTCAAACTCTGTTCCACTACCTTTTCAAACGTTTTGTACAAATCATATCGACTTACCTCATACGTCTCCGAAAATCAAAATATTCAAAAATTCAATAATTCAATAATTAAAAAATTCGAAAATCAAAAAATTAAAATTAAAAACTTCAAATTTCATAAAATCAAAAATTCGAAAATTCAAAAATTCAAAAACTCAAAAGTTCAAAAATTCAAAATTTCAAAATTTTAAAAATTCAAAAATTTAAAAAATTAAAATTCAAAAAATTCAAAAATTCAAAAACTCCAAAATAAAAAATTTCAAAAATAAAAAAATTAAAATATTCAAAAACTAAAAAACTCAAAATTCATAAAATCAAAAATTCAAAAATTCAAAACCTAAATAAATCAAGGATTCAAAAATATAAAATTCAAAACATTTAAAATTTTCGGGTATTCAAAAATTAAAAGAAAATTAAATTTCAGAATGTCAAAAATTCAAAATTACAAAAATTGAAAAATTCAAATTTATAACAATTCAAAATTCAAAAATTCAAAAATTCAAAACTTCAAAAATTCTAAATATGAAAAATTTAAAATTAAAAATTTCAATAATTAAAAAATTCGAAAAAAATTAAAAAACTAATAATTCAAACATTCGAAAATTCGAAAATTAAAAAATTTCAAAACTTCAAAATTTCAAAAATTCAAAATCTCAAAAATTCAAAAATTCAAAAATTCAAAAATTCAAAAATTCAAGAATTCAAAAATTCAAAAATTCAAAAATTCAAAAATTCAAAAATTCAAAAATTCAAAAATTCAAAAATTCAAAAATTCA
>Ga0123357_10002791_pt1 | contig 19707 bp, 8 predicted proteins | sample TergutEmb28metaG_FD_89873 | JGI IMG/M metagenome (GOLD analysis project Ga0123357, IMG submission 89873) | Embiratermes neotenicus P4 segment gut microbial communities from Petit-Saut dam, French Guiana - Emb289 P4 | ecosystem: Host-associated > Arthropoda: Insects > Digestive system > Gut ...
CAAATTTTTCCTTAAACCTCTTGTTACAATTCCGGTGGCTCAATTTATTACTGGTATAATCTTATATTTCAGGCTCCACATTCGTTGAAACTGTACATAATAATTGTATTTTATTTTATTTTCCAGTTCCTTTTACACGACATTTCTGTCTGCGGGTATTGCTACATTTGTCAATGTGTATGTTTTCTCTTTTGGTTTTGAATTAATATATCTGGCCTATTTCCTGCAAATTCTCTGTTTGTGTACTGCTTGATTCCAGAACACAATAATATCTTGCTGTTCATACACTGGCTTGGGCGTGTGTCATTATTATTATTATTATTATTATTATTCGAACATTTCTTTTCTTTCACGTCTTTCCGAGTTTCGACGTATTCACTCTACATCAAGAACAGGCCAATCATCCTTTTAGAATATCCATTTTGCAAACATCAAAATTACAAATATAACAACATTAGAACAAGTACGTGGCTTTAGCCTCCAAAACATGAAACTTACTGGATCCATTTGCTGTGTCGCATCGCTTCCATAGAAACTACATGATTGAGTGGTGTGTTCTTAGGTTATCTTACCGGCATTGTGTTAGTTTCAAAGGTTACACAATGTCTGCTGGAGTGGAGTGATGAAAATATTGTTAAATAAGTACGGACTTGAAAGGTGACTGCCAACTGCCATTTTGAGGCAGCAGTATCCCACCCTACTTCGGGGAAATAAAAAAAGCGCAAATCGCTCTTCAGCACTAACACAACACTACAGCCTTAGCTGAGTCGCATCCAAACTTGGGCAGATAACAATCCCACTTCTTCCTTTGGAGTTCCTGGATTCAAATCTCCGCCCAAAAACTTGACATCCCAATATATCTTCTTGTTTTTCCTCAGTTCTTCCAAACGTACAATGGACAATACTTCAAATTAAGCATCTAATCCTTTCACAGCCTTTTCTAACACAATATGTGTCGTTCTGTCATTAGACGATACAAATCCTGACATACTATCAGAGGCTTTAAACACAATGCAAACTAATACTGTAGGTATCAGAATAAAGGTCAAAAAATACGTGAGGAGAATTTTTACAATATGGATTTTAAGGTCCTTACTTATCATGTGGATTGTGAATAGACTAATATAGAAGGCGTTCGAAAAGTTGCTGTACGGTTAAACGTATATCACGGAACACAATAATGTACACTCAAATCAAAACGCAAGTGGTGATTTCCTCACGACATGCATGTTGTCAGCATTACTTTTCGTGGTGCTACACCACCATACTCTGGCAGTTCTGTTAAGTCGTATATTGCTACACGATCGCCTTAGTTGTAAAGACGTTACAGTGACTGCTTAAACGCTTGTACCAACCATCTTCTTCCGCGTGATGACATGTTGCCCGAGAAATATGTACCTATCAAGTTTTCGCGGTAATTACCGCTTCCTTTATCAATGTGCAAACCTTTCCACCACTCCTACTGTTAGAACAACGACAAGTGTTTTATCTAAACGTCGGTAGGACACCCCTACTTATCTCCTTGACTACCCGGAGCGATGTTCCAGAAACTCATAATACTAATTCTTACCCACACGAGGGCCTCGAATTTACTACAGTATCAAACGTATTTGCCTAACTGACGGTGCTGCAGGTTGTATTGTTGGCAGAAGTGACTGGTGACTGTGCAATTAATAGTGTTATTAAAATGATAATCTCCTGAAATATTCAGAAGAATTTTTTTCGGCTCAGAATATAAATCAACGCATTAAAAAGTAGAAAAAAGACGGTACAGATGAAAAGAAGATTTGTGGAAGCAGGTGGTGGTCGAACGGTTCATAAAAATTAGGGTCTGCCGGCAAAGGGCAGTCAGTTGTTTGCCTAGGTTAATGGCAGTAGAATTGAAGTGTAAATTGAAGCAAAAGGCTGTACCCTTGTCTGTACACACAGACGGTGCGTGTTGACGGCCCTGCAGGAAGGACCCAGAGAACACCTCAACAGCAACAACCCTCAAGTGAATGCAGGTCAATGACCTGAACGTCGTGAAAGCTGAGGAAACTTCCGCTGTGTGTTCTGAACGCACAACAATTCTGTAAGATATGGAGGTGTTTCAGAGATCCAGGAGAGTGAGTGAGTTCATTATCCAAACAAACGACGGCTTGTCATATCTGGCTTATTTCAAACAAAAATAATGTGTGTTCAGTTGTGGTCACTTTGAGTTATTCAGAGATTTTTTGTTATATATATGTATATATATATATGTGTGTGTGTGTGTGTATATGTGTGTATGTGTATGTATGTATATGCTGTCCTTATTCTGCACACACACACACACACACACACACACACCCATTTAAAACCCACATCAATGCTGATGGGGAAAGATAACAAAATTTTATTTCCTACAAGAGCAGTTGAAACTGAGTTTGTACAAAAGAATTGACATTGAATATGAAGTATTTGTACTTCGGCTATCCATAAATCTTATAGTTCTTCGATGGTTGACCGTTTGTAAATAGCAGGCTGAGTGTCAAACAGCAATAAAAGTGGACCCTCTCACCGCGGGCCGCTGTGTACACAGTAACGAACTTTCGGATTTCATAAAATGAAGCAATTTCTTGGCTAGCTGAAGATCTATGACTTCTTCACGGAGGACACTGCTCCATGCAGCTGGTTGCTTAGTCAGAAGATAGCCAGCCACTTTCTTGAAGGCGGCTCACCGTTCAAGTTAATTCAATGTAACACGATTCATGCAGCTTAGTTTGATACAAAACTCGTATCTGTAACATTTACTCCATTTATAAATATAGACAATTACGATAATAACGTGTGGACTTGCACGTGTGCTCTGATGTTGTGGTGATTATTGGTAAGCCGGTTAAATTCCACACTTACATTCATCTTCAAAACACCTGCATTATTTTCATTATTATTATTATTATTATTATTATTATTATTATTATTATTATTACAATTGTGATTCTCAATTCCAGCTTATGCCAAGTTTAAAAGTGAGCGCAGCTATACCTCTGCTCTCCTTATATACCTTCATGTCGCGTATACGGACAGCTTTACAATTCGTTATTATTTTTGTTTCTATGTTCTTGCGAAGAACAGACACGTGTCACGCTATGTACACCTTGCATTAAGAACAGACACGTGTCACGCTATGTACACCTTGCATTAAGACACAATTATTACAATTAAAACCAAATAAATGCACTACTGTTTCAATTCAATTGTACAAAACATCACATGTTGAGCTCACTCGCTGCTCCCACCACTGTGCATTACTGCATCTTATAACACACATCGATGATTCTCCATAATACTGCACACACACACACACACACACACACACACACACATATATATATATATATATATACTTTGACATAACATCATACCATAATGCTTGTATTGTGCAGCTGACTTCCTGATGATGGACCTTCATGGCCCGAAACACGTAGAAGAATTTGGGTAAAATTAATTTGCAACAACAGTGCATTATGTTAGTTTTAATTACAATAGAACAGTCACGTACAAGGTGGTTCAAGTATGACCGGGACTGTTTGTGTGTAAATCTGGCGACATCAGTCCCGGTCATATTTGAACCACCTTGTGTTTTGCATTTCACGGGGACCGCTGTCCTTGGGTATGGTGCGATCGTGAAATGAAGCTAAAGTAGTGACGAACCGAACAGTCCGTGGATCTGTACCTTCAGGAAGGTTTGCTTAATTAAGCACTGAGGCAAGCTTGTAGGTGTTGTTCAAAGTGTAAACACTGGATCATAATTCATTCGGTAACATTTCATTAGTTGACGTAAAGATGGCTGCAAAACAAATGCTTTTACAGATAAGAGAGCAATTCCAGACGTTACTGCAAGCTGGAAAAAGACATCTGTCCTGTCAATGAACTCAACGGAACAAGCTCTTAAACATCTTATTGTATTTAAAGTTTGGATGAAGAAATGTGTATTGGGTGTGTTAGTTACACAATAGGAATCAGACTACTAGCAGCGGTCCAAATAAGCATCTCGTTGTTTACTTCTTCGTACTGAAATGTGACCACGTGTTATGTTTTGTAGACTATGGAATTTCTGTTGAAGTAACAAACACGTTGTGGGATTTTGTTCTTATATTGACTTGTGTGCGTTGTTAGTAGAAGGAGTTCAAGAATCGAGCTATTTACACTTCTATTTTAAAATTACATTCTCACTCAAGATTACCTTACTGATTTGTTTGATGTGTTCGACCGTTCATATGTGGAGTTGTCTTAAAGGAAATATAATATTTAATTCAACTATGTTTGCAGAGGATCGTGTTTCTCGTATGAAGCAGAACGCCACATGCACCAAGATCTACCAACTACCTCACTACCTAACTCCACTGTACAGAGCTCTCAAGAAGCCAAGAGTCACTCGGCAGTTCAAGAAGATTCACGATTCTATGAAACTAAAAGTCACTATATTCGCAGAAACACACCACACATCCGTAAAGTGAGCCAAACAAATCCAGTCCACATTCTTACACCCTAACAATTTGTGATTCCTTAAGCCTCACTGTAATATTACTTTCCCATCTATATGTAATTCTTCCAAGAGACTTCTTCCCATTAAGGTCACCGACCAACCTTTCTAAGCATATCCCATTTCTCGCATGTATGCCACATTCTCTGTCCATCTAATCCTATCTCGTTCGACACCATAATGATATCTGACAGAATATACGTTACTCAGCTCTTCAACTTGCAATGTTCTACACTTTTCTCTAGACTTTTTTCTCACAGTTCCAGATACGAACTTCAGCCCCCTGAGCCCCAGCAACTTCAATCTGTGTTTCTCTCTTGTCTTTGCAAATCATCTGTCAACATTATATTCTTTCTTTTAATCATCACACCCCTCAGTGTCAAACAAAAAGACGGAAGGCTGCAACATAACTGGCAGGAAGCAGTCACCCAGTTTACACTGTTGATTTTTTTCTATGCAATTTTTATTGGTTTTTTGTTTTACAATATATACACTAGCTGTGACAAAATGTCGAAGGATTCTTTTAGGTTTGTTTCTGATAAACCTCGTCCTCCAATCCGATGAAAGTTGAGGGAACTTGGTAAGAACAGAGGACAATGGTAAGAACAGAGGACAATTGTAAGAACAAAGGACAATTGTAAGAACAGAGGGCAATGGTAAGAACAGAGGACACATGGTATCTCACTCTTTGCTTCCCGTGATCACACGAAAGACCAAACCGAAAACGGAAAGGAAGTAAGTGCTTTTAAGTCGACAGGAAGACGCCTTACTGGGCCTAAAGTTTTGCTGTTCGTGCTGATTATGATTCTACTGCTGCTGCTGCTGCTGATGATGATGATGTTAAACTATACCTATTACATTTAGCATTCTGATTTCGAGTTTGTTTTCCCCAAGGCGCAAAAGCCCCTAGTCGGCCAGAGCCTCCTCATTATCGATGTTTCACGATCACGTTGCATTAGACACGACACTCGGTAAAACTTCTCTAGACGAGCGATCAGCCCTCAGCAGCCCTGACAGCACTCGCAAAAGACATCCATGACCTGGGTTGGATTCGAACCTGCAATCCCAGCAAGCGAGGGGCCGCAGCCCACACCTTATATGGCGCGACCATTGGGATTTTCGATGTCGCATTATTAATTAATAATTATTTATAATTATTTATAATTTATTATCATTTCATACTTAAAATCAACAGAAAGTTGTCTTCCTCATAGACACACTTAATATTTGCTCCAGTTAATGCTAATTGTCAAAGTGAACCAAAGGTGTTTGTGTCTTGTTTAGCTTCAGTTCCTTCTCATTTTCTTCATCCTTCATATTGTCTTATTCTGAAGCAAAGTTAAAAAAAACAATGGCGACACAACAACATATCTCCAAAAATATTAAAAATAACATATTAGACAATTTTCAGTACAGACTGACAGTACCAAATTTCTTCGAAATGTTTTCTGTAGTTTAGGACAAATGTCCTACACGATGTGATTTTGTTTCATGCATTTTATGCAAATGACATATGAAAATTCTACTTGCACTGATTTTTAAGGAAATTCCATCCAACAAGTTGATATATTTGGTTGATTTGAGATGAACTATTTTGTAACTGAAACAATGATAATAAGTGACTAAGTTTTAGCGACAAGTGTGATTAATGACTGGCTCTATTAGATAATGACTGGCTCTATTAGATAATGACTGGCTCTATAAGATAATGACTGGCTCTATAAGATAAAGACTTGCTCTATAAGATAATGACTGGCTCTATAATATAATGACTGGCTCTATAAGATAATGACTGGTTCTATAAGATAAAGACTGGCTCTATAAGATAATGACTGGCTCTATAAGATAATGACTGGCTCTATAAGATAATGACTGGCTCTATAAGATAATGACTGGCTCTATAATATAATGACTGGCTCTGTAAGATAGCTACATTCGAACTCTACTGATTTATACCCTCAATACGAACACAAAACTTCCCTGCGAAACGTCTACGACACAAATTTCACACACAGTTTCAACAATCGAAACAAGATCAATATCTCAATAATGATAAAGTTTAACGCCTTTAAGTCATTAAAATTAAATTAATTAAACTACACTTAATTAGTCTAATCACGTACAAACACACGCAGCAGTAAAATATGGCGTTAAATTAGTCGCATATAAGGCAACGCCTCCATAAGAAGTTATGCTAATTGACTGCTTGACTTTCTAAACACTTAAGTCAGTAATTCCATCATGAGAAGCTGAGTTGTTTGTAATGTTTCTCTTTAGTGTTTTAAGTCGTTAATGTAAATTACCCTCCCTCAATATCATAAGCTACGAATGTAAAATTCCCCTCTTCCATTATCATAATATATGGAGTATAAATTCCCCTGTTTTGGTACCATCAGCTATGGCATTTAAATTCCGTTCTTTGGGATCTTGATTTATGGAGTTTAAATGTCTGTCGTCTGGCATCAAAAGCTGCAGTCCAAACTGCAGTAATCATAGGTACCTCTAAAGCGTTCGTAAGCGTTCATTTTGCCTTATGACGCACGGTCACAGGAAAATAATCTGGCATCTCTTTTGTATCGAAATGATTCGTTTCAGAATTCGAGGCGTCATAACAATACCGGCGTCAAGGTACGAAAACACAATGTTGTCAGGAGGTTCGGCTGAAATCTTCATCCGACATTTTCGAATAGGCACAACAACTGTAACATGTGGCCACCAATTTCCTGTCCAGAATGAGGCTATCACACTCTGCCTCACTGTAGACTATGTACGGTATTATTTCAATTTGCAAAGCTGGTGGGCCAGCAACTGCTGACATCGGTGGTGAATACCGTTAGGGACTGGGTCTCAGTGTTCACTGTTCTTGCACGGCACAGCTACAATTGACGAAAATGTATGCGGAAATGACAGGGAATTCACATTCGTACCAATTAAACGTGTACAAATTATTGAATTAGAGTTCAGTAATAACTGTACAAGAAAAATTAAGTAAAAATGGGTAACTATCTTTATCGTTGCACCGTGCATTTTGTAGTTTATTTAAGTAACACACCAACAAATGCACATATATAGTTTGTAATAGTATAAAATTAACATTAAAACACTTAAAACGCTCCTACATGTTTCGATCATACGATCATCCTCAGGGAGCATACTTTATTCCTTGCTTAAGTTACAGTTTAAAACACTCAGTGATTTACTTCGCTATATTAATTTGGTTCTATGGCAGCACGTCTAAGTAAAAATAAGTTTATTAAATAGATTGTGAAGGCAATATAGCAACAATTCAACAATGAATTATTGCTATATTGCCTTAACAATCTATTTGCATTTGTTGGTGTGTTACTTAAATAAAAATTGATAAGTTACATTTAAATTTTGGGGGCGCGAAATCCTCTTCAGTTATACTTAAAAATTAGTCAATTTCTAACACAAAAGAGTGAGCCGCAGTCGGTATAGCGACTCGCTACTGTTTCGATGGTCGGAGGATCAAGTGCAGGTGGGGGCCAGGCTTTCCACATCCTTCCCAACAGGCCTTGTGGTACCTCAGCCCAATTAAAACGAGTAACGGGTCTCTTTCCAGAGGGTAAGGCGGCCGGATCCTGGTGTTGACCACCCACCGTCATCTTCTTTAGCAAGAAAGAGTAAAGCTATATCTTTACTCCTCATCTGGAACTTCATCGACTGTTCTAGGGTAAAATTTAGCTTTTTTACCTAACAGAAAACGTGCGCATCTACATTGCAAAGACCATTAGGTAGGCTGCTCAAGGAAATGTTCATTCTGAGAATTTTATGAACAAAATCAATGGGCAAAACACAAAGCTGTTAGAATAAGAATAAGTTAGAGTTAGAGTCAGTGGTATCTATAGTAACCACTGTGCTGTACATGAATATACGCAGAATGGAGCGCTAAGAAATATGAAGTTAAATTTTATTTGGAAGAAATGACAGAACCAGAATTTCAAAAACTGAAGAAGAAGAAGAAGAAGAAGAAGAAGAAGAAGAAGAAGAAGACGAAGACGAAGAAGAAGAAGAAGAAGAAGAAGAAGGAGGAGGAGGAGGAGGAGGAGAAGAAGAAGAAGAAGAAGAAGAAGAAGAAGAAGGAGAAGGAGAAGGCGGAGAAGAAGACGAAGAAGAAGAAGAAGAAGAAGAAGACGACGACGAAGAAGAAGAAGAAGAAGAAGAAGAAGGCGGAGAAGACGAAGAAGAAGAAGAAGAAGAAGAAGAAGAAGAAAGGAATTTATAAACCATTGCCATTAACAAGGCGAAATAACCCGAGCACATAAAGAGACAGAATGAGGCCCCATCCTTAGAAGAACGAAAACTAATTTCAACAAAAATGATTATTTGCTAGGAACGCTGCATTTTCTTGTGACAGAAAAGTTGTCGACTTTACCAGGAAAAGCGCAACAGTCAATTCCAGTCAAAATTCAGGCCATGGGAAAATGCAACTGCATTACTGACAGTGTCAATATAATTAAGCTCTCTTTCTCTGTCTCCATAGCAACGCACGTGCCAATGTACGCTTTGCGATGCTTGACAAGCAGTGAATATACTAGCTTCTGCTGTCTAGTGCGTACTTCCTAGGGAAAGCTGCCTCAGCTACAAAATTCAAACCGCTGATCAGAACTCTCACTGAACGGAGAAAAAAAATTGTATTATTAGTCCGCTGTTAGTGGTCGGTAGCCTGATTCTGTGCGACAGTTAGTACGGTACATGTAGAGAGCTGCCTGAGAAAAACAAGACAAATAGTGTAGGTATAAGGTAACAATGAGGCGCGTTCGTACAACCATTGTTGCTGTGAAAAAGCAATTAGTATTAAACAACCTGTGTGTGTTTGTAGTCTTAGGTATCCAGCATGCAATGCGCATGCCTCCTATTGTCATTTGTGGCCTGTACAGATCTACATAATTTTTCCACTTTATCTTATAAACGGCACGATCTTCGAAAAAAAAATATTGAACATTAAATGCGTGTTTCGAGTTTCTCTACAACTTTTGTCTGAAACATTTCCCATTGTAAAAATAACTGAGCGAGATATGATCATAAATGTGTGTTGGTCTTCATGTAAAGTGCCGTTATTACTGTCAGATTTTAATGAAACTTGAATTCTTCGGCAACAGCATTCGAAGAATACTACAATACTAAAATACTACAATACTACAATAACACAATACTACAATTCTACAATACTACAATACTACAATATCAGACTTCATGAAATTCCGTCCAGTGGCAGCCGAGTTATTCCATGCGGACAGACGGACAGACATGACGAAGCTAATAGTCGATATTCGCAATTTTGCGAAAGCGCCTAAAATATGATTTGGACTGTTCACAGCCCAGTGCTATTCGTATTTGCCACTTCCTGCAACATTACATAAACCTGCATTTTGCCTACACCGTGTATTTATGTGTTTCTTGGGATTCCTATAACAAACATAGATGACTTCCCTGAATATCATTTAATGACTAGTCTTTCTACTATAATTTCTACAGTATACGGAGTAAAAACAGAATCTTGACAAGCAGACAATTTATATTGCCGTTAGTCCTCAAAAAGTGCAGAAAATTTCGTAAGATTTCGACAGCAATTGTTGAAATAATTTCCTTCGAATTTACTTTTATTTTCTGCCTACTGCAATGACAAATGTAAGGCTTCGGTTAAACAAAATAATTAATGTAGTCTGAAAGGAAATAGAGGCAAAATGTTGACATCCTTCGGTATTGCAGATATTTCAATACGAGCACTGAAGACATGCTCTAAATATCACATGTTGGTACGTTCGTACTCTATGAGCTACAGTACATGCAGCTATCACAGGTGACCTGCTTATCTTTTCCAGTTCACGCTCAAGCTTTATGGCAACGTTTTCCACAGTCAACAAGATTTAACCTGTTGTTCTCAAATATAAACATTCGCAGGCCACAATGTGTGCTTTAGGCTGCCGTCGCGGTGCAAATTAGACCTTTTTCCTTCCGGCAATTTACGCTGCGTAGATTTCTAGTTAGTTGCCGACAATTCGGGACGAACTAGCGGTCCCATCTCTAAGGGTACAGCACTGCCACAGGAGTTTTGCTTGACTCTTGAAAATGGGAAAGATAGGTTCCCCGAAACGTCAGTAACTAACTGCTAATCTACGGAGCGTAAAGTTCCAGAAAAGCAAAGACCTTCTCCACAGACCAGACTAACTCTGTGTGCAATACTATTATACTTTAGCACGAAGAACTCTGTAGTTTACAAAAGACAGTATTCATGTATTTCGTATTGTTCTCAAAACAACAGCTGTTGTTATCCTAACCAACCTCCACTGATGTGTCCTTTAATTCAAGCGCAGTGAATCTGATGTGCGGTAAGAACTGGACACCATAGCTATTGAGCGCTGCTCATTTCACTTGCGATCTTTCACACAAATTTACACAGATCAACAACTTTATCCAAACATATCGAATTACAGCATCCTTCAAATTCCGATAAACCACATAATTTCTTATACTTTCGGCTATCTAACTTCCTCGGATTTAACAAGATATGAATCCAATATGAAAACAACTGCTACCAATTTATTATGCAGACAAATTAAAAAGTAATTTCCCCCAGACATCTGGCATTTTAGAGATTTCTCTCAAATATTTCTTAGGTTATTTGTATTTTTTTCGAAGACTCGCTGTACTTAATGGCTTAAAAAGAGCTATCTAAACATTTCACATCAGATACACGTACTGGGAGAGAGTGGACGATCTTCCTAGGTTCATCTAAACCCATGGATGGAAATTGTTGGTTTGATAACATTTCTTACGCTCGTTTGCTGGCAACACCGGGGTAAATTACCACTGAATCTCGGCACAGAACTGGATGTCTGAACATCTCCTTTATACGAACACTCCTATATATTCATATGCCATTACGTCAGCAACAACATGCAGATAAAGACATTATATTATTATGCCCGAAATATCACATTTTACAAATAGAGTAAATACATTTACGAAGAAATTTTGCATCAACAGTCAAACAAGGCGAGAGAGAAACAAAACACGGCCTTACCATTCAACTTTGTAGCAAGACAATTCTTTTTCTTATAAAGCTCTACAACCTGTAAAAGGTTCTGGCTTGCTCAACTACTTTCTTCCAGCTGTCTCTGTTCTATGCTACTTTCTTCCAAATGCCTACGTTCATGCTCTTTATATTTTCCAAAACGCCATCTTCCCAATATGTTAAAGGTCTTCTAATTGGTCTTTTAGACATGGGTTTCCATCTCTTGATCTTCTGCACATTATTATCCTCGGCCATGCGTTCAACATGGCCAAACCAGTTTAATCTTTGTTTTTTAATAAACCTCATTATATTTTGTCCTTTTAATAATTCGTTGATTTCTTTATTAGTTTTAATCCTCCAGTAACCATCGTCTGTTCTTGTAGGACCAAATATTTTCCTCCATCATGACGGGTTGATATTGTAATTGTGATTGCAGCGTCATACCCAAGGTCAAGGAAGGAAAATACATGTGATTTCCTGGACGTGAGAGGCCCGCAAAATATAATATGGTAAATGTATAATACATGTTTAAAAGTACTAGAGTCTGTGACATGTTGAATATTGCTGTGCTGTAGTGCAGACGCAAGTACCAATCTAGTCCGAACCTGCAAACCAACTTACGTATCGCCATACCCTAAAATATCAAAACCTGGTTTATACTCTTTATAAAAGGGACTCACGTGAGGGTCCTTCGGTCCTTGTCCTGTTCTTGCCGTGGACTGTGCGATTTCCTCTTCGCCTCCTTGTACAATAGAGCTGGTACCTCGTGACCTGTCACCGTCACTTCCTGCTGTGCACGACGAAACATTTCCGTTTTCTGATCACGTCTTCTCTATCTCTCAGAAACGTGTATTTTTAAGAGTTTTCGACGTGGCGTACGTAGTGGGCCGCGATGCATATTTTATTTTCTAAAAAGAGAAAAACCCCTTCTTAGTTTACATGAGACTGTAATATTTCAATGTTATTGCATTCAGCGTTATAAAAGGAATTGACACTATAGATATTACCGTAAATCTTTCGGCTTATATGGAATGCGCAATAAGATAAACTATTTCTAATAATTTCACCAAGTTTCATCTTCTTGTGTAATATTATATTAAAGTACAGGATAAAAGGGTAAGGTTAAAAGACACGTGTTGAAATATTTGGTATTCTGACTTCCTTGCAAAAGTGTTGTTTAAAATCTCCCTCCCTTATAAAACCATATTTCTTCCCTTGTCATCTCTTCCTAATACCGTGCCTTCATGTATTTATGAAGAAAAAATATATGCTCGGTTTCTACATGTCTCCTATTCTTTCTGTCTTGATGAGCAACATGTATTCAACAAAAAGCACATTTAATTACTTACTTACTTAATTACTTGATTACTAACTTACTTACACCATGCAGCAGAGTTCTTGAGAAACTAACAGGTTTTTAGCTAGCCAAGAAATTCCCCGCATTTTATGTAACCCGAAGGTTCATTACCACATTCACAAGTGCTCGCCAAATGTCCCCACCCTGAGCCATATGAATCCAGTTCATCCCATCAACCCACTTCCTGAAGGTACATTTTACCTCCATCTATCCTGGGTCTCCCAAGTGGTATTGTTCCTTCATATTTCCCCACCAAGACCCTGTATAGCCTCTACTCTCACCTATACCTGCTACATGCCCCACCCATCCCAAACTCCTCGATTTTATCACCCCAACAATACTGGGTGAGCAGTACAGATCAGTAAGCTCCTCATTATGTAGTTTTCTCCACTCCCCTGTTACCTCGTCTCTCTTACCCCCAAATAATCTCCTCAACACCCTACTCTCAAACACCCTTAGACTACGTTCCTCCATCAAGTTGAGCGACCAAGTTTCACACCCATACAAACAGACAAAATTATAATTCTCTATATCTTAATCGTTACATTCTTTAGTAGCAAACTGAAAGACAAAGGATTCTGCACCAAATGATAGCAAACATTCCCTAACTTCAATCTGCTCTTAATTTCTTCCCGAATAGAATTTTGATTAGTTAAGAATTGTTCCCCAATATTTTAACTGTTCCACCCTTTCAAAGCAACCATTAACAGTCTTCATACTGTCACTTCTTCCTGCATTCTGATCTCCAGACATGAGCATGTACTTAGATCTATCTGCAATTACTTCTAGACCAATCTCCTTACTAGCCACTACCAAAGCTTCTGCGTTTTCCTTTACATCATGTACGCTTCCTCCCAACATATTAATATCATCAGTATAAGCCAGAAGCTGATGTGCACCATTTAATTTCAAGCCATCCTGCTTTACCTGAACCCTCCTAATGGCGTACTCTAAAGCAAAGTTGAAAAGCAATGGCGATAGAGCATCTCTTTTTTCAAACCATTCCTAATAGGAAACACATCACATAAATTCTTGCCTACCCGCACTCTGCTATACGTTTCAGTCAGACACACGTCTATTAGACTTATCGGTTTCATGGGGATAAAAATCTCAATGAGAATATTATACAAGACTTCCCTCCTGACTGAATCATAAGCTTTCTTGAAGTCTACATGCACTGCTTCAATGTATTCCCATTTTTTCTCTAGTATTTGACAAATGCACAATATATGATCGGCAGTTGACTTGTTGTGTCGAAATCCGCATTGATGATGCCCAATAATTTCATCTGCATAAGGAATTAACCTAGACAGCAGGATGTTGGATAAAATTTTGTACGTAGTTGGCCAAAGTGATATGCCGCTATAATTATTACAATTTCATTTATCGCCCTTCTCATAAATAGGTGCAATGATAGATTCCTTCCACTCCCCAGACAATTTCTCCTTCTTTCAAAGAGAAATAAAAGTTTATGAATCTCATAGAAAATTTTTCTACACCGCACCTTATCAGTTTTCCTGGGATTTGATCAACGCTTCGTGATTTGTGACTTTTTAGTTTTTCAATAGCCAAATCAATCTCCACGGCACTTGGCTCAGGCACTAGTGGTTCTGCTGTGTGTATTTCTGTCTGCCTAACATCATTTACCCCATGTAAATTCAATAGCTGGGAGAAACATTTCCTTCACCTAGCCAGAATACTGTGAGAATCTGCAACCAAATCACCTTTCTCTTCCTTTACTATATTAGTCATAGGCTGGTAACCCTGCTCAAAGTCACTGATGCCCCTATACAAGACCCTATATTTTTTTTTTTATTTTACTGTTAGTTTCAAGTTCCTCAATTTCAGCTTTCAGATATTACTTGTTTTTGTTCCTGAAATGTCTGCTAGCTTCATGTCTTACGTTGTTCACATTATCTATACTGCAATGGTTTGGATCCCGTACCCACTGCATTTTGGTCTGCTTCCTTTGGTCTACAAAACCTAAATAATCTTCATCAAACCATTGTTTATGCTGCTTCAGTTCGTCCAGACGTAGACTTCCTTGAGCTGAGGTTCTGATATTCTCTTTGATGTTCTCTCAAACACTATTTTTGTCCTCGTCATAACTTAAGTACTCCGAAGCTGCAAATCTCTTTTTAATCTCCCAATCTCCATCTCATTTGGCTTCCTCAGATTAAATTTTTGCCATCAAACTTCTGTGTTGCTTGTTTACTTACTGCCAATCTTTCCCTAACTTTTCCAACCACCAGCTAGTGATCAGTATCACAGTCAGCTCCCCTGAAACTTCATACATCTAGTACACTCGACTGCCAACTCCTACCAATCAACATGTGATCAATCTGATTGTGAGTCTTCCCATCAGGAGAGGTCCAGGTGTACTTATGAATGTCTCGGTGTGGGAACATCATGCTCTTAACAACCAGATTTTTTGATGTGGTAAAGTTTACTATTCTAACACCATTATCATTACTATCCTGATGTAGACTCTTATTTTCAACTGTCGGTTTGAAAATATACTCTCTCTCCACTTTTACATTAAAATCTCCTAATAGAATTTTCGTATGGTATTTAGGAAAATTATCAGAAACCTCCTCTAATTCCTCAAAAAAACTGTCGTTGGAATCATTACTTTTCTGAAAACACATTTACAGAGTTAACATTTAGAAAGTTTATATTCCTATGATTTGATAAATAAGCATAGTTCACTTCTATTGTTCGAAGCTTTAACCACAAGAGCCAGACAGGTGCACAAAGCACTTTAGTCATTTTGAGGACACTCAGAATATACCTGGCCGAGATTCGTGGCTTCAGACAACTACTTGAACAATATTACAAACTAATTACATGCTGCATGCTGTTAGGCCGCGCAGCTAACAATCTGCACTAGCCCGTACAGCATGATATTACTAAGAACATCAACACAACTAATAATTTACTGACACTCTGGGCAGAATTTCTCTTTGATTGGTAGGCGGAGGTTCAGAAGGGAAGATAGTGTCAGAGAGTACCTGGGAAGAATGAAGAATCAGAATTGAAGTAAGACGGCTATATGCAGAGAAGCATGGACGAGAACTCTTGAGCAGGCGAAAACTCAATTAGAGTTTCAGCACCGAGAGAAGAAGAAGACCGCAATACACAATGAATATTCCTACGCATGAAGGTCCCGCTATTTTCGGGTGAGACGCTGCGTACACAAGTAATCTGATCCCGGTGCTTCTAGTGAATTTCGTGCCTCCATCTTCATGACTCGATATGCCCTGTAAGAATTCTAAGATGGCACTGCCGTGCCACGAAACGTCGGTATCCGATTACAAATTGACGCAGCGTCGTGTCCCAGAAGAGCAGAATACTCACCTACACCTCTGCGAAAACTTCACAACCCCTACTGTAACATATATTTATACATGTGTGTGTTGCATTGAAAGGTGGATTGGTCAGGCAGTACCATGAACTGATTATGAAATGGACGACAGAAAAATCCTTGTCCGAGGGGAGGGATTTTTCTCTTAGTCAGCACTCTAGGATCCTCTGGGTATTAACGGCCCTTTCCACGGGGTAACATTAACCACTCACCTCTATCTAGTACCGAGGTTTAAGAAAGGCCAGAGCTTTCAATGTTCAGCTTGCGCACATCATAACAACAAGAGTGCACAAGAGTGAGCAGCATTTACCTATAATGAACAGCACAAAGCATAGCGGACAACTGCCACACATTCGTCAACCAATACCACATATCACGTGGCGTTATATTGAGAACTTATATGTGATACAACTATATTTAAATAAAACTGGAAATTAAACGTGACGTGTGCATCTGCTGCGAGATATATATATGTATATACATACATACATTATTGAAAACAGTATATTAATAAAAATCTGCGGCAAGAAATATACTAGTGCTGCCCGCTGTATTCAAGTTTTGGCACTAGCCAAAATTTCAACATCCAACTAACTCACTTTAATTTCATAACATTAATTACAACTTAGGAATTTTTAATTATCAATTTATAGAAAATTCAAACGCTATTTTAATATATATTACAACTTACAATAACTCCAACTTGATATAAGACGAGATCTCGTTCAAAACCATCATGGCATTGAAGTATATATTTCCTACTATAATTGTATGTTCAGCCTGAATATGGCTTTCATAGTAGAAACACGTTGCTGATGACTTAGTTGTGTTTAGACTTAATTTACATTTGTCTTCTTTAAAGGTTAACCTAATCTAACCTAACCTAACCTAACCTAACTTAACCTAACCTAATCTAACTTAACCTAACCTAACCTAACCTAACCTAACTTAACCTAACCTAAACTTTGTACCTTGTTGCAGCACCAATATTTATCATTTTATTTTACTTCTAATAGTAAAGTAACAAATTTGGTTCAGGTCAAATTGGAGTAGTGGTGAGTATCTAATGTTGTACTCTGGAGATGCATGATTCAAACAAGGACAGAACACCGCATATTCCGTAAGAATTTTCGTGGACATCTTCAGTCTCTCCAGGCAATTGCCGAGATATTGTCTCGAATTACCAAAGATCGTTTCCTTCCAGATCATTCCTTAGTCATTCACCCATCACACATTCATTCGAGCCCACACAGTCTGAGATACTGACAGCATCTTAAATTAACCCTCAAAAGAGTTTCTATAGCGAAACCTTAAAATATAAATAACTTTCTGAAGATCTATGCATACATGGAAAGTTAATATTTGAATTGGCCTTGAGGAGAAAGAATCGGAAGGTGCTTACATCTCTATGGTGCGGCTTTCTTGGCCACGTCAAATACGGTTACGACATGACATGTTAATCTGTGAACATCAAGGAAACGGAAAGTTTCCTTGAACTGTCACAACATGGTACTGAAAACAGAGCTGCAGTACTGACAACGTAAGAGTGTGTCTGGAAAGAAATGTATTAAAAAGAAAGTCCGTAGTTTAAACTGTGGTGGCCTGTGGAGATTTTACCAGCATTTTGAAGGAACACGCTGCCTCCGTAACCAACTATGAAAATGAAAGTAGTGTACTTTTCCAAAACTCTGGTACACGAATTCAAACATGCTTTAGAGCTGTTTCTTTGACGATGAATCACACTTGATGTTGTAGTGACTACCGGGGGTGTGGGTTCCTTGACTACATCCATCTAGTGGCTAACACTGATCTTTCCTTAACCTAGCCTTACTGTTCAGCAGTAACTGGCACTTTACGATTCTCATCTAGTGCTCCAGTTAACCATCAACTGGGAATATCTTTATATGCCCAGGTAAATCTCGTCTTCCCTCTCCGTACAGCTTTCAATGATAATCATAGATTCGTGTCTGGGCTTCCTTCCCGGAGGATGGTTAGGTGAGGGTATGAAGGTGATGTGGTTTCTTACTATCTAGTGAAATTTTAAAGGGCGTAAGCAAGAATCAAGTCTGGTTTGGTCTACTAAAAGCGGTGAGCACATCATAGAACGGTTAGGATACACAGTAAAATAAAGGATATAATAAACTTAACAAAGTTTCCATAGGAAATGGTTAGGCAGGCAACTGCAATATAATAAAACCGAAAGGTACTGAGATCCAACGTCGTATCAGTGCTAACTCCATTAATATAATTATTACACAATTCAAGCACTTAGACACAACGTACCTATAACAATCAGCAGAAGACCAGATGAAAATTCATTAATCACAGGAGCTGAAGTACTGTCCACATATGTATAATCAGGAACCCAAAGAGCGCAGTGAGCTGCGCGCATCGCGCTGTACAGACTCGAATGGTAGATAAAAGTGCATCAAATGTCGCCCTCAACATTAGCCTCGTGACTCAAACGAACTCAGACTTCCTTGGTATACAGAAGCCATACTACATGTACATCAGCTAATGTGACACAAAATGAACCAAGAAGTTAAAATATATAAAATCAAATTGTCTAACTTACTCAGTCAATAATTCACGGAAACAAACCGCATTAACTGCCCAATCAATCGTTCCTTGCAAAGTTATTGCTGATTTAACCGACGATCTCCGGCAGTACGTCGACGTAAAACGAGTTATCTCGGGTTCCGCCGCCGTGTAAATAACATCTGCGTTCTTCTAGGATGTTACGCGGCTTAGAATGGAAGTTATTTACCTACGTTTCGGGACAACGCATCGGTTCCATTTTCAAGCTAGGTTCATTTTCAAGCTTGACCCTTGAATATGAGACCGACAGGCTGTCTGTCCCGAAAAGTCTGTAAATAACAACCAATCTGCATTCCAGAACAGCGAAGACGTCTCTTCAATGTATGATCAATTTACTTACGGCATATCCAGAAAACATACCATTTTGTTAATTAAAATAATTCCTCATTTAGAAACAGTTTAAAGTCAAAGAATTCAAGAGGCTTATCCATTATACCAGCGACACCCGTTACTGACTTTCTGCAAAGTAATGTTCCAGTAAACGTCAGGAGACGTAGAACAGAATTCACCATAGGCCTTATGGAGAAATTGAATTTTTCGTAATATCTTCATCTTCAGGAACATCTACAACGACATTTTGGGATTTTTACTTTAGGTGTTTTCGAAAAAAGAAAGTCAGATGTCATCAAACAAAACGTGTTTCAAAAATATGCAGAATTCTGAGTGCAAATATTGTGGTGGGTAATCTGCTCTATGACTCCGGCTTAACAAACTCTGCACCACGAGAAGGCCCGGGGGGGGGGGGGGAATAAGGTTTCCCACCAGCAACCACCAAAGGAAAAAATTAAAAAAAACGGGCTTTTTAACACGTTCACAAAAAAAAATTTAAGGTATTTGATCAG
>Ga0123357_10002792_pt1 | contig 19706 bp, 7 predicted proteins | sample TergutEmb28metaG_FD_89873 | JGI IMG/M metagenome (GOLD analysis project Ga0123357, IMG submission 89873) | Embiratermes neotenicus P4 segment gut microbial communities from Petit-Saut dam, French Guiana - Emb289 P4 | ecosystem: Host-associated > Arthropoda: Insects > Digestive system > Gut ...
ATATATTTATTCAACACATATAGATACTGAATATTTTAAACATGGTATATACTCTCCGTTTTTTCCTCTTCAAAATGCAGTTTGTTTCATAAATCTAACATATTTGGTTCCTGTATTATTCACTTATTATATACAGAGTGTGCTAAACTTAAAAAAATAATTCCGGCGCCAAAAGGTTAATATATTAATGTAAAATAAATACTTCTTGGTGAAATATAAAATATGGGCCTGTGCCAGATCTCAAATATACCATTGTATTTGTGAGTACAATTCACTTTTGTTCACTAACATTTAATCCGTCAATTCCACCCTCTGTGTCTGTGTACAGTCGTAAATGCTCGCACAGTGCCAACCTCTATGCACTGTACCAAGTGTATTGTAGGTTCATTTAGATGTAGTATTCCTCAGTCATGCAGACAGTTGCTATTTAAACCCCAGCACCATTCAGGGGTTAAATAGCAATGACACACACCTTCGTTGCTGAGATTCCACCAATGCAGCCAGCTGCACTTCCATTTCATCTGAATCACTTTGTTCAAGGTCTGCAGTGTCACCCAACAGCTGATGATACTGCTTCATACCTGAAACACAGCATTTCACTTACATCAAGTTATGGTAACATGCGCATCTTTAAGTGCTGAGAGTAAGAAAGCACCAGCTGTATGCTCACTGTGAAGAGAATAATGTGACTGAGCTAAGGGAGACAAATGACACCTGTCCTGAAAAGACATGCAAATAACCCCATTTCATAGTATGTCCCACCCAATGTGTAATTTTGTATCAGACTGTAGTTACGTTTTGCCCACAACTAAATTGAACATAATATAGTAATTATAAGAATAAAACCAAAGAGTGCATGTGAAGCTATGTGAATTTATTACACTAGAGAAGTCATGTAATAAATCCACATGTTGTTGTTTAATCATCATTGCATGGTCATTAATTATTTAAAACTAATAATGTAGTAGTTGCTGTAGGAGCCAGGACAGCACAGTTGGTATACTAATTATGCTACAGGCTCAACTGAATGTCGTGCTTGAGTTACTAGCTGTGGCAAAAGATTTTTATCTTCACTATTACATCCAGACCCAGTGTGAGGCCCACCCAGCCTTCCATTCAACAGATACCAGGGTTTCTTTCCATGGGGGTAAAGTGACCAGGATGTGAACCTGACCACCCACTTCCATCTAGTATTAAAGTTAAGAATGAGTGGAGCCATACCTCCACTTCCCCATATGTCTCCATGACACATGGGGAAATGGACCTCTGCATTATAAGTTTTTAGTACCTTTGAAGCTGTGTCTGGAAACAGTACAGAAAGTGGTCTGTTAATGACAAAATGACACAATCCTGAAGGGGAAGTTCTTCAATGTTGTACATGTACATTCATCAGACATGTGTGAAGGTGACAATGCAAAGGGTAATGCTGAAGAGGAATTACAGCACGTGTTTGATGACTTCAATAAATATCAGATGAAAGTTTTGCTGACGAAGCTTCAGTGTTGAAGTCAGATATATTTTCAAATAAACCACATATAATGAAGTGCTACATGACACCAGTAATGATAATGAAATACAGCCACTGAATTTTGCCAACAAAAAAAATTCATCACTCTCAAAAGCAAAATTCATGAGCTCTGTGTCCCTCACAGCAGTATCTCTTTAGGGACACAAAGCTGTGTCCCTGGGTGAGTCCTGATGTTTCTCAAGCAGTCCAGGACTCAATATAACCACTTTTTATTATGTGATTCAGTCAACACAACATTTAAATTAATAGCATGGGTTACAGCGACATGTTTCAACTTATAAAGTCATCATCAGGCTAAGCTACGAACCATGGAGTTTTTTACAATGTGGCTGCGCTCATTTGGGATCCCAGATGGCTTACACTGTGTGTTGCAACTGGCAACATGTATATATATACACTGATCAATAAGTAATACACTATGCACTTATATTTAGAATTAGGGGTTCTAAGCATGTAATGTGTGTTGGTGTGTTACTTTAGGCTGTGGTTCCTTGATTAGATTCCTGGTTACTCTGTTCGTTGTGGTTGTATTAGTAGCTAGTTCCTTCTGTATTTAGATTTCTTTGTGGGTGTGGGTGGGTGTATCTGCTTGTTCCTTTTTATGGTCCAGGACTCCTTGGACTGCTTGACCCTTGAAGATTAAGGCATTACACTCCTGTGAAATACTGGGAACCACTCACCCAATGACAAAGTGTCACATCACAGAAGACTTGAATCCTTGGGCACAAATATGTTATCAGTCTAAACCCAAAGAAGACAAACTGGTGAAATATGAAGTGGGTTGTCTGGTCTGGCCATGTGATGTAGTTGAGGTACAAGATAATGATCACATTTACAAGAAGACAGCCACTTCACTTCAGCCACAAAACACACATTTTTACAGAAGTGCACCTGGAGACAAACACACTAAAATAGGGAACCCTGCAGAGTCAAATTCACCATCACAAACAGCACTGTTCCACCAATATCAGTGAATCTTATATAGGATCTTTATTTTACTTGACATTTTTTGGTTACCACTTCCTGTCAGCTCAATTATGGCATTAATGTGGCACACCCTAACAATGGGCTTAAGATTTCTAAGAATGATTTAGGCAATTTTATCCACTCTTCCCACCCTCTGTACCTGCAACTGACCAAATACCCTCAAACTGTACTACATTACTATTACTTTTCTTCTTCATACTACTTCAGCACCCACTTGAACCGAACCAATTCAGTCACAACGAGGATGGAGGCAGTACATTCCACTGACAGGTCAGAGCATTTACCCACTATACAGTGCATAAACTTAAAAGTATCAACAACCACAGTTAAAAACCTGGAAACATATCATTCTACTTACTTCCTGAAGGTAATGCCTCTGTAAGATTACTTGATATGTCAGGCTGCTGTGGCAATGTGGTGCTGCCACCTGTCTTTCCTCCTACCGCTTCGCTCAATGTTTCCTCCCATTCAGCACCAGCACTACCAATGTCTCGGCTTCCTTCTCCAACACTACCTTGTGTTGCATCTTGCATTTCCATCTGTTCTTGGTACTTCCCATTCTCAAATGGACTTCCATCAGACACACTGCCTTGCCGGTGTCTCTGAACTGCATGTTGCTGCCTCTGATGCAGTTTGTCAGATACCTGATCATTCTGATCCTCACTGCTTTCTTTATTACATTCTTCATTCTGTACAGTTGGATTATCTTCACTAACATGCTGCACTCCAGGTTCTAGCTGATGTTCCTCATAATATTGGTCATACTGACCTGCTTTTTGCTCCATATACTGCTGACTGCACTGTTCTTCCTGCCAATCTGCATACTGTTGATTGTACTGATCCATTTGCTGTTCATATTGTCCTTCCTGTTGATTGTACTGTAGCCCCTCCTGATCTACATAGTCTTGATGGTACTGTCCCTCAGCTTGTTCTTCATATTGTTGGTAGTACTGCTCACCCTGCTGTATCATATATTGCTGATCATAACCCTCTGCATTCTCCTGATCATACTGTTGCTGATACATTTGATCTTCTCTATACTCATAATATGGATCACCTTCTTGTCCTGCATACTGTTGGTAATACTGCTGTTCACTTTCATCCCATTGCTTTTGTTCTGTCACTGTCAACTCTCTGTTGCCTGGTTCCTCCCCCTCATACAGTTCAACAGGTTTGTCCCCTTCACCTCCATACATGCTTTCACTTACAGGAATTTTCCTGTCATCATTTACAACCTCTTCAGCACTGCTTTCATCAATATTATCTCTTCTAGCATCAGCTTCACTTTCCAATGGGTCCGCCACACTTCTTTCAAAACCCTGAATTCTTTTCTGTTCATTAAGCTCTTTGTCATAGTTCTGTACCTCATCATTCATTGTGGAGTATTCCTGCTTCCAGTGAGATACTTCATTTCCTTCTTCAGTTTGAAAATCTTTTTCACCACCGTAGATGATCTTATCAGGAATGCCTGACTTACCTCCAGCTACTGATGTGTAGTTTTGGGGGTATAAATGTTTCTCATTATCAAATTCTTTCTCATCTTTCCTGTCCAACATATTTTCAAAATTTTCTGCATTATCCACTCTACATTTCACAGTTTCCCAATTGTCTTGCTCTGCACAGGCAAGTTCTGACTGCCGATACAAGTCCTCAAGCTTCTTATCCAACAAAACTTCTTTATTAACTACATTTTCATGAAACTCAGCCTGCTTATTCTGTACATCATCTATCTTATTTACAGCATTTACAGTCACTTTCTGTGTCTGACTAAGGTTTCTATTATTGGCACCTTTCTGACTGAGAGTTTTGTTGGTTTCTTCTTGGAGAATTCCATCATCTGATAACGAGACATTCAGTAAATCACCGCTTGTGTTCTGCTCCAATTCAAAATCAACCGAGTTACCCAAATGTTTAGTATCTTTCAAGCTGTCAGCATTTATTTCATTAAAATATCCATTCAGGTTTTTATCCCTCTGACCATCATCTGCTCTACTTAATTTTAATATTTCAGCAGCTCTCCCTAAATAGTCATCAAGGTGTCTCATTGTATTAGATTCATCTTGACCACCTGCACTATACTGGCTAGACAACAATGTTTCTTGTGTATGTACTGGCCATGCATTTTGAGCTGTTGGTACAGAATGCTCGCCAATCATAATGACACTGCTAGGGACCACTTTTTCTGTGTATGCAGCATTAACTGTAGGAAGTGCTGTGCCAGGTAATGGCAGTCCATCCACATTTCTAGCTGCTGTCATTGTATCAAATGCTGTTCTTCTGGCTGACACAGGTTGGTAGTTGGCAGGGACTGCACCAACAGTCTTGTAACTGTGGTGCAGTGTGCGAGCTGCAGTTCTACTGGGCTGTGTGGGGAACATGGACAACGGACTCCTTAATTCACCACAAGGGTTAGCTGTGTCTTCTGCCAAGTTTATTTTAGTATGCAGTGGATCAAGTTTTTGTGAAGAACGCTGACCATCTGTAAATGTAGCAACACACTTCCAACCTGGATATATCTTCAACATATATGCTTCATAATGTCTCTGAAATTAACAGACAGTCAGGATTGATACATCATTTTCAAACGTGCAGTGTATCGTACAGCAGTCATGATAATCATAAGTAAATGGGACCAATAAAACTGTTGCGAACATCAGAATCACAAAACCTGAGAAAATTTTTAATGCAAAATGCCAATTTGATTCCAAAAACTTACAAACTAACACTAACAAAAATATCAAATAATCTCAAAAACCTCGAAAGTTCATTTTCAATAAATACACTTTTGGAAGCATAAAATACATTAAGCAATTGAAGGAAAGGCTCATTCCATAAAGCAAGAAAGCAATCAGCCTCACTTATTGAAACACTAAGCTGACAGCGATCTGTCCAATATTAGTAGAAAGGGGCAGCTGACTTGTTAGGCACATGTTCTCACTCCCGTTCATTAGAAACAGCTGTGAAAGGTCCAAATAGCAAAACTGAAGGGTAAACACAGAATGCCCAACTCCCAAAATTTGACAGTGTACTGTGTTTTACACTGCTAAAAATTATATTACAAGCTTCAATAACAATATTATTCTGTAAGAGTCTGACAATGGTAAATGAGAACTGCCATCATTAGTTTTGTGGACTTTTTCCATTGTCTAATGTATTCAAATTAATTTCATAAACATAACTCTACTTTTGGGGGCAGGATAAGGTCCTGTAGTAAGGCTTGCTTCTTAAACATAACAGTATCATGTAATTATAAAAACTGTTCTGTAATACAAACTAAAGTCAAATCAGTGAACAAATTACATTCCAAAGACAGCTTAGAACCTACATGAAATTTTAGGACAGTATTTAGACAAAGCAAGACACAAAAGGAAAAATAAACAGGTATGTATGGACGGGGCTATGCACTGTAAGAACCAGCTGTGCAGTTACACAAACCTGTATAACAAGAACTGACTCAGTAAACTCCACCTCAGCTAGACAAATCAGCCAACACAACTAACAAGGTATACTTTGTACAAAGAAGAAACACTCTCTTACATTGGCAGGGTATGTAATGGTCTTGAGGATCTTCTCATGGTATTTAATGGCATTCCTGCAGATGGCCAATATGCCACAACATGTTGGAGTAAATGAATAAATAACAGCAGTATTTCCATAACGTGTACACTGTCAAATGCACTGTATGATCAAACTGGAGTAAATGGCAATAATACATTACAAAAATTAAATTAACCACACTTTGTTGATTCTGTGGCACTCTCCAATTTAAATTTCAATAAGTTTCAGCCCAAAATGTGGCACCACGAACTTATTATTGGCCCTCATTTGGTGCTAGGAAATACCACTGCACTGTACAAAACTACTCAGCACTGATAACTGAAGGTTCACATCATAACCAAGTATTATTCAACATTTTTCTGCTGACCCAAGCTCTTTCTACTTTGACTACAGTGGTTTGCTGTACAGAATTTTTTGAGGCACTGAACAATCTCAGCACCTTAAGCAGGAAAAATCTCCAGAGATGTACTGTCCTTACAGACTAAATCATTGTACTTCTCAGATGGAAAACCATTTTAAATAGGCTCTTCTTAGCTGGCATAAAACGCTCTTGGTCTGCAACAAAAATATTTAATAGTAGACCCAAACCTCCTGTTTGCAGAATATCAAGGCTGTGTTTTGGCAGATTACTCACTCTAAGAAGCCTCAGTCTTTCACTCTTGGCTGTCAGCATGGCTGCTCGGCTCTCTATTCTGTCAAGGGTCTGCAACATTCTATCATTTCTTTCACGCCTTTTTCTCTCCTCTTCAAGAAATGCTTCATATCTTTCCCTCAAATTATTCAACCTTTCTTCTTCCCTGTAACAGAAACAATACTCATGAAAAGTACATTTTCTGGACAATGTAAAGGCATCACTTCAGAGAAATGAATGCAGACCTATTGCTGTTTTTTTAAGACACATGTACCAACAGGGGAAAGATAAATAACAAAAAATTAATTGGGTTAGATATGACATAGCTCTTTTATTACAACTGATGGATCATTTAACTTCTAGCACTGCAGAGAGGTGGAAAGAGTTGTGACAGCCAGATACAAAATTTGGTCAAGACAGTTCATGAATACAGAAGAGGTTTTGTTGCTGCATCATACCATTATGCAGATTATGTATTTGTAACAGCGAAGAATGTTATTATGTGATCAATCAGATCCACTTTCAGTAGCTTTAACCACAATATTTACTTCAGTTATCTATATGGATTACTCTAGAGCATTCTGGAACTATCAGCTTCATCACGGGTGGGTCAAAATTCAAGGTTTCAGGGACATGCTTTCTTTTCATAATGGAAGTCAATGTGATAAGTAACTGGCAGTCTCTGACTTGTATAGTGTGAATATCAGTCTGCCTTTTAGTCAACTGAATACATATCATAATCTTCATGTATCTGTTACACAAGTAAAACACGGTATAATTATTGCGCTACGGTATACCACTTCATATAAATAAATTAATATTCATAATACAGATTGGTATACACCATACTTCGCTACATAAACTTGTTAATACTCACTCATCATGACAGGATCTCATTAATACTGCAAATTTCTCCTCTAATTGTAACCGCTCTTCTTCACTGTAAAATATTAAGCATTTTCGATTATTACATACATATCGTTATCAACTGTTTTAATCTACAATAAACTACAATATTTACAATAAAACAAGGTCACCTAACCTATTTTACTAAATATAAACGTACCTTCTTCTCAGTCTTTCCTGTAATTCAGACATTTTACGATAAAATCCAATACTTTCGTCTATTTTGAACATGTTTCTCCTCACTGACAAGTTTTAACAAGTGAACCCGTTTGTTAACTTTCTTTCATTCCACCGCTGCCTTCGAATTACCACCAAAAATACGCCACACACAGGAGATGGCTGCAACAGCCAATAAATGTTTTCATCGGAATGTCTGCCAATCACAGAGTAGCATCGAACACGTTCTCAAAGGAACTAACTTAACTCGCACCCTACGGAGTACAGCGCGACAAACGAACTGCTTTGCTGCGGGCTAAACCAGAATAGAAGTGCGTGCATACACGACAGAAGAACAATTCACACGGCATTATCAATTAATCTCACTCATTTTGGACTAACACGCCTTAATTGTAATGAAGTCCCGCAAACGATGTATTCTTTATTCATTGTTTGCATGTCTAGAAATGTCCGTATAGCGCTCATAGTGGCGAGAGACCGAATTGCAAAGATAAATGATCTTGCTGCCAACACTTGCGTGCGGAAAGAGTCTAGGCTTGCTTGTCGTTTGCACTCAGGAGCATTGCGAATAAAACCTGACACTGAAACACTTTTAACAGAATCTTCAGTACACATTAATACAGCAGCACTTCAATATCAACACACTCTACTCTTCCCACAGCATGAATCCCAACTATTGTAGAGAAAGAAAACATTGATATAAATAACTGCCAGTCTCTGTGGCGTAGATCGATATAAAATTTAATGCTTGAAAAAGAAAATAAGTGGAGTAGACTACTGGAGTTTCACATGCAAGCACGCAGGGTCTAGCAACTAGTACCGTACCACCTTGGATATTACAGTCTCTCTCTCTCGTTCTCTCTCTCTCTATATATATAATGTGGTACCAGCACTGAAACAGTGACCTACATTCATGTCAACACGTTTGTTCCATCTTTGGCGTGTTGTCAGTTAGAAGCAAACAAACCTAAATACAAATAGTGTAACTAAATTGAAAGCAGTACCGAAACAAAACAAGATCGATACAAACCGAGTAAAAACTTTTGCCTACTTGGGACCAAAACTGATCCAAACTTGATCATATCATATCTGTAAGGCGACTCATATAACGGAAAATTTTACTTCATTCTCATAATCTAAGCCAATTAGCATAATTTTGAAAGGTAGACCTCTCCATTGTCAGGGCTCCACACGGTTTTTTTTTTTTTTTTTTTTGAAAGGCATTTGGTGGTAGTCGCGAAACAAAATAGATGAATATACGCTAACTTCTAGCCAACCTTATGTTTATTGGACCGTGCATCATCTTGATAGTTGAGTAACGAGAAACCAACTTGATGCCATAAGACACCATGTCAGCCATACTATCGAAACACACTCTCTAATACAGCCATAAACATCAAGACCAACAACGCCCTAATAAATAACGCGCTAACACAATACCTCTATACTTCTTACAGATATAACCCATGAAATAACTACGAATTAGTCGTAAGCTCCTGAAGATGGACATATTGACGTCCGAAACATGTTCAGCACTGAATAAATAATAATAAAACAAGTGGCATCAAGTTGGTTTCTCTTTACTGAACTTCTAGCCAACGTTCGTTCGTTAGATATTACAATGCGTCTTAAAATACTGTGAGATTGTTTTCATTTCACTCAGAACAGGATTAGTGGTGCTTCACTGTGGGCACGGTAGTAATGACACATCGGATTCTGCGAACTGAAAAAAATTACTTGGCTACCTGCACAGCTATTAATTTTTCAAGCTGCGCCTTTCTCTGCGGGAGGCGGGGGCGGGTGTTACGACCCCGGGCGGAAAAATTGGCGATAGTCAATGTTCAAAAAAATACTTCCGCGATCAACGAATTTTAAATTACTGCTAACTAAAGGAAATTTATTTAATAACAATGTGTTTTTAAGTTCGTAATTTCTGTTAAGAGTTACCACTGTGATTACCCGCCCCAGGCGCCAAAAATCGTAGCTACGCCACGGCAACACTGAGATTGCCTTCACATCAGAAGATAAAATTTCAACGCTTCCCATCAACGCCATGTTTCTAACTATTAAGACCTAAAACTGCTCCACACAAAAGAATCTACACATATTTAAAACATATGTACATATCCAAATAGAGAATACTGCACGACTGTTAATGTCATCAAACAAAAAATGAAGATCTTGTTTGGCTGCCACTCTTTTTTAGGCTGCGCTAGAAAAAATCTTTAACAGATGTGCAGTTTTGGAAAATAATTAAGCACTCCCTGGTTCAATCTCAGGTTCATCAGCCGCTTGTTTTGGAAATTTATAGTAGTAGTTCCCACTAACATGACACATTTACAATCACTATTAGCATAATTATGCATGTGGATGGAATTCCCTGGTACTTTGTTACTAATGTACAAGTAATTAAAAGCCGTTTCCAGAATTGGTTTTATAATTACCCGTCATTACAAACCGTGCTTCCTGTATTATGTAACTGACGTCACTAACCCATTACCTATGCCGTGGCATTGGCTCTCACTTTATTTCCCTGCACATTTCATGTGAAACTGAATAACATCCAAAGTTTGTAATGCAACTAACTGCCTATGACTGCTTTAAAAAAGATTAATAGAAACTGATAAGAACTTTAAACAAGGAAAACCGTGTAGTTCTGGTAAACACCATAAAACGTAATTGGATCACAGACCAGAATTCTTTGAATGATAGGTTCTGAGGGAGATTGCATGACTAGAACTCTGAAAGTATCATGAATGAGTTCAAGACAGGTCATTCTGTGTTACTGTAATGCACTGGCAACAGAAGCAGTTGCAGTCCTACGGATCGAAACCCTCGTCTTTCCACAAACTTACATATTCTGGCCCCAAGTCATCCAGCCATTCTGTTCACACAAATATTGGTGTCTAGTATCTAGCATGCTGGGTTGGACAGTGGCCAGAGGGGCTGGAGGGAAACACAACAAGATGGAAGAACTGTCAAGTTCCTTCAATTCCTACATCCATGGGACTTCTTTGGCCTTGCTACGGCATGAAATGCCATACAGCAGACACACAGAGCTGCAGACTACCTGTATCTGTTAACTCATTATCGATTCCTGAAGTAAAAGAAAAATTTGTGACAAGTCTGTGTTAGAAGAAAGCTGCAAACTGCATGTTTTTTCCAAGCAGAAATTGGACACAGAAAAAATATCTGCCTTAAAATTGCTCAAGACAACAGAATGCACTATATCAGTGTCTACTAGTGAACATAAATGCAATTTTAGTAAAAGTAATAAAACGATGACAACACAAAATGTTGCTAAATCGCTTTTTGTTAAATTAGAACAACATGTTAAGCAGTTCAAACTATCTATATCCATGTGAAGCCATGGCTGGAAAACAGCAAAACGTAGCTGACAGCTTGTGCTAAAAATAAGTATGCAGTAAAAATAAGACCTCTGAATTTTAGTGGAATTTGTTGTCATTTTTTTCCCCTTATTCTTATGCTTATGAGCCAAAAATGACCAAATAAGTAAATTACAAATACATTTTTGGTATAATGGGATTTTCTGTATTTATTTATTCTATATTACCTCAGTTGTGAATGTCACGTACTTTTGATTTCTACTAAGTAACAATTTCGGAAATTACTTTCTGTGGTCATGTGTAAATTTTCTTTCACAGTTCATTATCAATAGGAATCAAAATGAATTATAAATATATACATACGAATCAACCAGCAACACACTCATGTGCATGTACAAGAACATCTATAAATACATACCAAATTTATAAAATAGTTCTTCTTAGTGCTCCTATTGTTAAAATTTTCTAGTGTAAGCAATGGTTTCAATAGAGGTACTGACATGAATATGTGGCAAAATAAATTCTGGTGAAGTGACTGGCTGCAGACTGGGGGATCCAGCATTCTGTTATTGGCTACACAGCAGGTAAAGGTGCAGGTATGAATGTTCACAACAACCAACTGGGCATCTACACAAAAGAAGTTAGAAGCACTACCATCTGAGTCAGCATACACCAGTTAAGAATTTAACACTCACCCAAAAGCACAGACAGAATACTTCCATTCACTGGCACAGAAATGATATGTGAAACAATTCCTAGTAACAAGAGTTGGCCGAATCAAAAATTTTATTCTGCAACTAGTATCACATGGCAAAGCCACAATTTAAGTATATTTTAAAGGATCACAGCATAAAATCATAATAAACTGTAACATAACACTCAATGCAACACAATGTATTTTGGCTGGAACATGCGACATTAAGACCAATCCAGAGCCAAACCAGTCAATAAAATCTTCAAGCTGCAGCTGAAGCAGGTGGTCCTGACACAAAAACCTGATGGAGGAGGCAGAGTTGGTCTCTGAAATGCTGATGCAGCTGTCAGCCTGAGAAGGTTTTATTGAATTTTGACACATCATCATCTTAACCACATACTAAATCAGTCACTTTTTTCAAAAAAGAAAGACTTGTGCATACATACAATTAACAGTGTGATGGCCCATTTTAACACAGTTTACTAGTGTAACAGGCAATGCTAAGGCACATGTCTAGTAGCTGTTTATAATGCTCTACAAACAATAAAGTTAATTTCTCCTCAAAGTGCATTTCAATTGCTTACAATAATGTACAAGGAGATTTAAAACTAACATTCATTGTCATGGTTTGTACTTGGTCCTTATTTTATCTGACAACTACTGTGTCACTGCTACAGATGCACTATGATAATACAATAAACAAGGACAGAGGTAGTGGGAACCACAAATGTCATAAGAAATATTGACTCCACAGAGCTACAGAACTGAATTACGGTATTTAAAACACTCAAAATTCTTCTGCTTGAACCACAAGACACACATTATTTCTCTTAACACCTGGAAAAATTTTAAAAATGAAGTAACATACCAATAATGCCTCTCAAATATGACAGAACATGGAACCATATTTTTAATGCCCACACAAGACACACATTAATTTCTACTCTAAACACTTAAAACATAACTCTTACTACAGACAGGGAATACAGATTTAAATCTGCCACATTTTTGTCTGGGGAGAGGGGAGTTTGGTACTTCACCAACTTACACTCTCTTAACAGGAAAAAAATTCAGACATTTAAACAATAACACAAGTGACTTCAGCTTTGGTGTGAAGAGCACTCAACTGGAAATGGGTTTATTCTTGGTGAGTACTTACAGGATCAAATAGGTTTATTCTTGGTGAGTACTTATGGAATCAAATGGGTTTATTCTTGGTGAGTACTTACAGTATCAAATGGGTTATTCTTGGTGAGTACTTATGGGATCAAATTGGTTTATTCTTGGTGAGTACTTACGGGATCAAATGGGTTTATTCTTGGTGAGTACTTACGGGATCAAATGGGTTTATTCTTCGAGAGTACTTACGGGATCACATGGGTTTATTCTTGGTGAGTACTTACGGGATCAAATGGGTTTATTCTTGGTGAGTACTTACGGGATCAAATGGGTTTATTCTTCGTGAGTACTTATGGGATCAAATGGGTTTATTCTTGGTGAGTACTTACGGGATCAAATGGGTTTATTCTTGGTGAGTACTTACGGGATCAAATGGGTTTATTCTTGGTGAGTACTTACGGGATCAAATGGGTTTATTCTTGGTGAGTACTTATGGGATCAAATGGGTTTATTCTTCGTAAGTACTTACGGGATCAAATGGGTTTATTCTTGATGAGTACTTACGGGATCAAATGGGTTTATTCTTGGTGAGTACTTACGGGATCAAATGGGTTTATTCTTGGTGAGTACTTACGTGATCAATTGGGTTTATTCTTGGTGAGTACTTACAGGATCAAATGGGTTTATTCTTGGTGAGTACTTACGGGATAAAATCACTTTGGCTGATTCCTATCCAATCCTTCCACAGCACCTGATGTAGTCAAGCCAAAATATGCAGGCCGCCTTTATTTTACACCACCAAGAGTGGCACTATTCACTGAACCAAGTGATGGCATTTCAGAGTAAGTTAACTTAAAACTCCTTTGTCCTGGGCAGTAGGTGTAATTCAAACCCCAGCATCAATGAAGGTTCAACAAGTCCTGGCCTCTGCACAGGAAAGGCAAAATAGTTGCACTATTCCTAATCTTCCTGAATTATAATTCAAATAACTATCATTATACAAGTTTAAAATTATAGTTAACATTTGAAGCATTAAGTTACAGCCCTATACTTGCAGTACTATTGTTTTAAACTCACATACTTATAAATCTGGAGTAACACAACCTTTTGTCCATATTGTAGATATAGGTTGGAAGCACTAAGCCAAGGTCAAGGATTTTACATTTTGCTGTACTGCTGTCTCATTTGGTACCTTACAGAAGATACAATATAGCTAAAACAGTCAATACAAGCAGCTAACTACCAGCAACACACTTCCCTGCCATTATTTGATAGAATTCTGTATTAAGTAACACAGCACACAGCACTTGCTGGAGTAACAGTCTCCCAGTTATGTGCGTGACAATCAAACACAAATGTAACAAACTCTTTTCAATTGTGACAATGTGAATATTTACATATTCTGTTAAACTAGATGGTCTACTACCGCCCATATTACATGTATTTACTTTATAAAAATGTTCACTTTCCAATCCAGTTTTCTCATTTTCTATCACAATGTAATGAATACTTCCTTGTTACTCACATAGACTACAAATCAGAACATACAAGTATCCCTTTCAAGGTGTCCCTAAGCACAGTAGCTGTAAGGGTATGTCCTGGTGTGGGCAGACATTCTATGTGTGAGCTGCTGTGCTTAGTAACACAATAAAATGTACACACTGTATTTAACATGTGAGCAGCTTCAGAGTGAAGGTAGCTGTTTAAGGAAAGGATGACCAACTCTTGACTAAATGGGATTGGAGGTTACAAAGGAGTGGCAATAAATATTACTGTCTACTGTGTCTTCTGAGATGTGACACCATATATTTCACATGAGAAGTCAAATAGGGAGAGCACAGCAATGCAGAATGCGAAACCACATACTTCACGTGAGGCCACGTAGGCAGAGCAATTCATCACAGATATATACGTAAATAATCTTCAACCATTCATACACTCATTTTCAAAACACCTGTGGATATGCCATACTAGGATGACAATGGGGCACACAGGTTAGGGAATCAGTAAACACAGCCACAAAGGGATGATTATGATCAGGGAGGCTTCAAGACGACACACCCTGAGAAGGAACTGCACAAAGAAGCCCTCTGCCTATTCAACATCCAATGTATCACACACATGACCAATGACAAATTGTACTTAGGCTTCCTCACACATTTTGATTGACATAATTTTTCAATACAACATGAAAGACAATCTTGTAAATGAAACCAACTTGGTGCATGATTTATTCTTAGTGTATTTTGTCAATTTTATTTATAACGTCTACATATTTCGGACCTGACTATCTGGTATGCAGGATTCCATCCTGCATACCAGATAGTCAGCTATACAGAATAACAAGTACCAAGTGTCACATAAATACAGTTGTTCCTGCAGGTGATGGACCTGGAGAGGTCCAAAACGTAGAGGTTATAAATAAAAATGAAGAAATACACTAAAAATAAATCATGCACCAAGTTGGTTTCATTTACAAGATTATATAGAGATGCACGGTCAACAGAACATAAAAATGACAGACAATATTTCTGTCCCTCCAGTCCTATAATACAATACAGGCTGTTGTGACATAATGAGAGTGCAAGCAATTATTTGAAGTTTATTATGCATATATATATATATTATATATATATATATACGTTTTAAAATATCAAAACATTTATTGAATACGAACTGTTGAACTTTACAGGACTTCTTTATTCAGTAACAACTGATAACCTTTTAATTAAATATTTTCAACTTATCACCAAACTAGTACATGTGTAAAAATCTTGAACACATAGAACTAGATGTATATACAGAAGGGCAACAAGAGAAACTCTTGAGTCAACATTAAACATAGTTTAAAGTTCTCAAAACAAAGAGAAACCATCAAACAATCATCATTCACTGCACACATCATATAATTGCAGCTCAGTATGGGTCCATCACAGTATATGAACTATGAAATGTGTACAGTGATGGAACTTCAATGAACTGTGAAGAGAAACATCTTTGACATGTTGGTTTTTAAGTCCCAGAATAAACAAACATTGCACATTCTTATAAAACTCAGTATTACCACAAACTTTACACCCTCATTGCAAATAACCCCACATACACTTTGCACTGAAATGGTCCATTATTGAAGCATGCCATAATTATTTTATGGAACTTAATGAGTCCTTTGGAGATAAGGTACATCATGTACTAAAACAATCCAATGTAAACATGTTTAAAGTAAGGAATCATAACACAATAAAAGGACTAAAATGCAGAGTGCTTATGGATGATGTGACATGTTTTAAGAAACTTCAAAATACAGGAACAATGTACTTAATTCAATTAATCTACTGCCTAAAATAACAAAGATCAATATGTGAACATACTATTAGAAAAATTTTAAATCCTGATATAAAATACCAGAATTATAGATGCTGAAACAGATTTCAAAAGTTGCATTATATGAATGGAAGGATAAAACAACACAGACACTATGAAAAATATGCATACAGAATTAGTATTAGACAAAACTGAAGTTAAAAAGCAGTAGGACATGTCATGGTGACAGAGACATAGATGTGCCTGACCTATCAGAACAAGTAATCAGGACAGCCCTTTGTTGAAACTGCTGTGGTTATTGGACCACTGAGTTTGGACTCAGTCAAGAACAGCCCAATTCCTTGACTGTATAATGATAATGCTAAATAGATCTGACAAGTTTTTTTGATAAATTACAACAATGTACAACATTTTGTTTGAAAAATTGTTACGGCCTCCGCTACAATACACAAAAATTTATGTCTTACAATTTTTTTATTCCAAGCATGTAACCATAATTTGCGTACAAAATTTAGTCCTAATAAACTGGCTTCATACAAACTGTTAAGAGCCGTTCCAAAGAAGACACACTAGGATAGTACTTTACAGAAGACTAAGGAAATTTCACTACTCAGAAAAATGTAGAAGGAAAAGCTGCCACTAGAGTTATTGCTGTTAATCCACAATAACAGCTTTCACTTCTGGGTGTGGTGCATGGAATGGCAGTCTGTGCGAAGCTTATGTCCGGTGACTGTTAAAATATGCTGGGCTGAGGTGCAGTTGCATTGTGTGTGTGTTAGAGTTAATACTGTTATTTCCTGTTTTGTCCATGTACAGCTGCAAACAAATTTAACTTTAGGCTCATTATAAACTGAACACGTAACACATGTTGACAAGCAGCAGCTTATACAGGCAGTGGCAGCCACAGACTTATGGTTTTGATAGGACCAATGTGTTTTCTCTACATGGTTAGCCCCCAGCATAGGGGATCCTATATGTGTTATCAAGGTCCAAGCAGTTATCAGCTGAAGAAGGTACAAAAGCAGGATCAACCACAATTAATTGGATAAATTTCAATACTTATACACTTTTATATAGAACAAAAAAAAGATACACCATGCACAGAAACAATACTGCATGGGGAAACGTAATATTCATGACAGGTGAAGACATTACACAGCTACCTGCAAACATCTAAACCATATTCTGATGAGATATCAGAACAAATGGTAGTATGGTGGATCAACATTAACAGGCAAGTTCTAAAAACAAATTGAATTTTAAATGGCATGAATAATGACTGGCATGTAACTCACAGTCATTTAACAGCATGATGTACTTAGTTAAATGTAATTACCCCTGTGACACTACGTCACTCATTTGTCAGCTGGACATATAGTTTTCTTGATAAATCATGTCTGAAACATTCTGACACAATCAGCTGCTATGGAATGGACACCACAGGCCACACAATCCCATGGCAGAAGGCTGTGTACCCCTTAAACAACACAGGCTACACAGTCCCATAACAGAAGGCCACATGCCCCTTAACACCACAGGCTACATAATCCCATGACAGAATGCCACGTGCCCCTTAAACACCACAGACCACACAAACTCATGGCAGAAAAGCACGTGCCTCTTAAACACCTCAGGCCATACAGTCCCATGGCAAAAGGCCATGTGCCCCTTAAACACCACAGGCCACAGATTCCCATGGCAGAAGGATGTATGCATGTTAAACAGGCCACCAGATTCATACAAGCTACAAAAAGAGAAAAAAAAGTTAAAAATTACTTTCCAGAAAAAAAAAGTGACTTTTGTCAAATATTGTAAAACATTTTAAATTAGTTCAAATTTCATGTACAAGTACTCCAGGACATCAAATATGAAAATGTCACAAATTATGTCCGGAGTTCTCACAGCACTGCTGCTGAAGATGCAAGTCTTTTCTCCCGGGATGTGATACTGTGTCAATGGATGAGTGTCTCCTGGCATTCTGAAGTATCACAGCGTCTTCATCTTCAGAGTCAAGCAGTTCAAGAAGAAATACAGTTGTGCATAGTGAACAGGGTGTATTCTGTAAGTGTGAGTGATGACAGCAGAGGGTGGTGAGATCCTATTGACGGATCGCTCAACCCTGATGATGAAGGCACTAACTACACTTCATAGGACCAGGAAGTACCGACCCAGTCACACAGCATAACACCCCAGAAGATGGGAATCTTTTATAAAATGAATATATACAATGCACATAACATAAAACCGATTTAGTCCGCGGAAAGGATTTTTAGAATATTCTTTACCAAAGCATTCACTGCAAATCTGGGAACACAGATCTAACAGTAAACATACTGACATACATGTACTAACAGAAAATGAAAATCCAACACTCAAATTCTGGAAAACTGTGGGGTTCACTTACAATTCAGCATTCTGACGACAAAGTCTGTCATCAGTTGGGAACAAAGGTGTGCAAATCACAGCCTGCCATGTTACAATGATACACATTCTTTAAATTTTTAAAGCAAACCGTTATGATCTGTTCTGATACTTCAGAGGCACTTACTGCCTCCATCTAGCAGTGACTAAATACAGTTCAGGTGGATGCTGAAGTAACTTGGAGGAAAGAATATGTTCGTTATATACAACGGTTTGAGGTTGTATGGGCAATCAGAGTTATGAAAGGAGGGAGAAGGGATAGATCCTGTACTAAACCAATCAGAATGACAGTCCCAACACTGAAGCAGAATGTGCTTCTGGAATGTTGAAACAAATGTTTACATGATGTGGAAGCCTAAAGAAATGAGCACCATTTTAACAGCAACTGCCAAGAATACCTGAAAACCAGTATGGTTTTGTCACGGTTTGCTGTAAAAATTTCAAAGAACTTCCCTTACCAGTGAATGTTCACCTGTCAGCTGCAAACATGCATTAATTCAGCAACTTTAACAATCAGTAGTGTGCCACATCAACAGCACATCTGACAGCCAGTACACTGAGCTATTAAAACATTACATGACACAAATTCAGTGCTAGAAAGCTGCATCACCAACATTCCACTGACATATGAATCACACTGCTACCACTGAAACACGTATAACACAAAGATGTTCATCGTGTCTCTTCTTGAAGTCACAAAAATTACCTGCAGGTGGTACAAAACTCAACAGACATTGAATGAGACAGTAACCTACACATCCTTAATCAAAACAGACAATTCTGTAGCAAAACTGCATCAGTCCTTCTTATTCATATAAGTAAATATGTTTCTTAATATTTGTGTATTCCATCACGTTGTGTATATGGATAATATTTATATATTTAAAACCATCTTACACAACACAGTTTGCTAAAAGCAACAATTAGTAATTATTACAACATGTTTCGACTTTTTTAGGAAGTCATCTTCAGGTAACTGCAAATTTTAAAGTTGAAGAGTTAAAATTACATTAA
>Ga0123357_10002793_pt1 | contig 19701 bp, 13 predicted proteins | sample TergutEmb28metaG_FD_89873 | JGI IMG/M metagenome (GOLD analysis project Ga0123357, IMG submission 89873) | Embiratermes neotenicus P4 segment gut microbial communities from Petit-Saut dam, French Guiana - Emb289 P4 | ecosystem: Host-associated > Arthropoda: Insects > Digestive system > Gut ...
TAGAGGCTGCCATCGGCCCGGTTGTCGCGCATCCACTCCGCCGGCGCGGCGGTGAACACGTCGCCGACCGCCATTTGGAGCTCCTGCTCCCACTGCTGGCTGCCGTCCGGCAGCGCCACGGTTTGGCCCTTGGGCAGCGGGAACCCGACCGGGTGGTAGCCAGCGGTCGTGCTGCCCGAGCTGGTGGTGACTGAGCTAGTTGTGACTGGGCCGGTTGTGACTGGGCCGGTTGTGACTGGGCCGGTTGGCTGGGTCGAGCCGCTGATTGAGCTGCCACCGGTCAGCGGCGAGCCGGTGCCGGTGGTGGTTGAAGCGCAACCAGTGGCCACAAGCATGACAATAAGGGCAATCCACATAGGGCGGGTTGATCGAGATCTGCGCCGTCCACGGTTCGGATTCATGCCACACCAATCTACCGCACAGGATCGGTCGAGGGTGTCGGCGTAGCCAGGGCGACGCGCTTTGTGACTGCCGCTCGGGCGCGCTGGACCGCGATGCCTGAAGCGGGCGTAGGGCGCCATCAAACACAAAGGCTACACTTATTTACCACGTAATTGGCACCTAGTCAATTGTCATGCACATCATTGCTCTAGGGTGTGCCGCGCATAGAGACTTCGCGCGCGCGGTAGAGTTCACCTCGGTCGCCTGACGGCGCGGCATCGCGACCACCTGACCCAACGGGAGTGGGCACAGAAGGGGAGCGGGCGACCGCCGTGGGCACGGATTGGGAGCGGTACGGACGGGCCGCGCTTCGGCGCGAAAAGCTGCCCCGTCTGTCGTTTGCTGACGCGGTTGGCCTCTCGGATACCACCAATATCACCGATTCCAGTGCCAATGATATTTTTGAGCGAATTGTAAGAAATGCCGGTTTGGGCGTGGCGGACGCCGAGCTGCTGGCGGTGGTCGCCGTCGCCGAGCTGGACCCCCAGGCGCCGCGCTGGATCGCCGACCTGGGCGAAGAGCGGGGCGTGCTCACGGTTGGCCTGCTGCGCGCGCTCCTGGGCGATTCGATGGCCGCGCGCCTGGGCGAGGACGCTCCGCTGCGGCGCGCCGCGCTGGTGGACGTCGCCGCCGGTGGCCCGTTGGCCACGGCCGCGGTGGGGTTGCCGCGGCGGGTCGCGTGGGCGCTGATGGGGGAATTGTCGCTGGATCCGGGGCTGCCGCCGGACACCGATGTGGTGCTCGCCGATGGTCCCGGGGGCGTGGGCCGGGTGCTGGTGTCCGGCCCGGACCGAGTGCGCCGCCTGGCCGCCGCCGCTGAGGCGCTGGCCGGGATCGGGTTCTTGGCGTGCGCGCCGCCGGATGATGAGCGCGCCTGGCGGGCGCTGGTCGCCCAGGCCAGCGTGGTCGGCGCCGGGCTGATCCTGGATCTTCGCGCGCCGGCCCCGGGCGGGCAGCAGGGCGAGTCGCTGGACGCGCTGTGCCGGCGGTGGGTGGAGCGGGCCGCGCACCTGCCGATCGGATTGACCGCCGCTGACCCGATCCCGCTGGACGGACTGCCCGAGGGGCCGTGGGTGGAGGTCGACCCGGAACCGGCCGCGATAACCGACCAGGAGTGGTTCGCGCAGTACGGCGAGGTCCCGGTGCCGGCGCGACGGCCCGACGCCGGCCAGCTTCGGGCGCTGGCCAATCTGCCCGGCGCGGGCCCGCAGCGGTTGGCCTCGGGCGCGTTGTTGCGCCACGCCCGGCGCGTCACGCCCCGCGTCGGTTGGGGCGACCTGGTGCTGCCGCCGGCGCAGGAACGCCGGCTGCGCGACCTGGCCGATCGCTACCGGCACCGCGAGCGGGTGCACGAACAGTGGGGGCTGCCGCTGTTCCCGTCGCCCGGGGTGGTGGCGCTGTTCTCCGGGCCCTCGGGCACCGGCAAGACCACCAGCGCCGAGGTGATCGCCTCCGAGCTGGGCGTGGAGATGTTCCGGGTGGACCTGTCCGCGCTGGTGAGCAAATACATCGGGGAGACCGAGAAGAACCTGGAGGAGATCTTCTCCGCCGCGCACGCGGGGGATTTCCTGCTGCTGTTCGACGAGGCCGATTCGTTGTTCGGGACGCGCTCGGCGGTCACCGACGCCCGCGACCGGTACGCCAACATGGAGGTCTCCTACCTGTTGCAGCGCCTGGAGACCTACGACGGTTTGGTGGTGCTCACCTCGAACTTCCAGGGCAACATCGACGACGCGTTCCTGCGGCGGATCCATGTCTCGGTGCACTTCCCGATGCCGACGCCCGAGGACCGGGCGCGCATCTGGGACCGCTGCCTGGCGTCCGCGCCGCGCCGCGAGGTCGATCTCGGCTACATCGCGAAGACTTTCGAGCTGTCCGGCGGCTCGATCCGCAACGCGGCGCTAACGGCGGCGTTCCTGGCCGCCGCGCGCGCCGGGGAGATCGGGATGGTCGAATTGCTGACCGCCGTCAGCCAGGAGCTCACCAAGCTGCGCAAGCGGGTCACCACCGATCAGTTCGGCCGGTGGGCGGCGGAGGTGGATGGCCTTGTCTGAGCGTCGCCAACCACACTACTGGCCCTGTCGCCACGCCGGGATCACTCGCCACGGCGCTGACGCTGGCTGCGTGTCAACGTCAACATTCGATTTGAATTGCTTTTTCGGGAAGGATCTTTCCCATGTCGCGACCTAAATACGCCGAGCCAAAGCAAGAAGAGCGCGAAGCGCAGACGATGCGACGGCTGGTGGACGCCGCTGAGGCGGAGGCCGCCGAGCGGGAGTCGCAGGCGCCGCTGCGCCGGTCCGCGTTGCTGGTCGGGGCGGCGAACGACCCGGCGGAGGCGGCTGCGGACGCGGTTGCCGATCGGGTGGTGTCGCGGTTGGCGACGCTGCCGGCCCCGTCCGAGGCGCCTGCGGGCCAGGTGCGCCGGTCGGCTGATCCCGGTGGCGGCGGGGTGATCGGCGCGTCGGGTGGTGAGCTGGACGCGACCGCGGCCGGCGAGATCGCGGGGGCGCGTGGTGGTGGCAGCCCGCTGCCCGAGGGGGTCCGCCGTCGGATGGAGGCCGGGTTCGGTGGGTCGTTGGGCGGGGATCGGGTGCACACCGACGCCCGGGCCGGCCGGCTGAGCCGGGCGATGTCGGCGCGCGCGTTCACCGCCGGCCGGGACATCTTCTTCGGACGCGGCGAGTTCGCCCCGGGCACCCCGGACGGGGAGCGGGTGCTCGCGCACGAGCTGGCGCACACCCGCCAGGATGGCGCGCTTGCGCACCGGGCGATGGCCGCGCCGGTGCGCCGCAAGCTGGCCGGGGTTTCCACCGCGTTGGAGTCCCAGGGCGGCGGCGAGACGTCGGGCGGGTTCCGCAAGTTCTTCGGCCGGAAGACCAACTGGGACAAGATCGTCTCCGAGGTTCGCAAGTACGAGGCGGAGGAAGCCGGGGTCACCACGACCGCGTTGTTCGGCCGGGCCAGGACGAGGCTGCTGAGCATCGTGGGCAATATCCGCAAGCACGTCGCGGATTGGAATGAGGCCAACCCGGACCGCCCGGAGAAGCGCCGGACGCGCGGCACCCAGGAGGATCTCGAGGAGTTTCACTCCACCGGGGGCGCGCCCAACACCACCGACCCCAACCAGCTGCAGCCGGGCCGGGACTTCGACCCGCGCACCAAATCCGGTCGGCGCCAGGCGGTGTACCAGCTGAACCTGCTGGCCGGCGACGAGGCGCGGATGCTGAACCAGCCCGATGGCAACGAGTGGCTGGGCAAACCGGCGCTCACCAGCCTGAACGCGCATGAGACGGGTGTGACCATGGGCGGTCAGGTGAACCAGCTGCACCAGGCGGACTACACGCTGCCCGGCGGCCAACAGATGCGCGGGCTTTTCAAGCGCGATCTGGGACAGGCCCCCAACCAGACCCCGGGTGAGCAGGAAGTGGGGATCCCCAACCTCGACCCGGGGTACGCGGCGCGCGCGAAGGCGTTGCGCAAACTCGACGAGCTGTTCAACGCCGGGGTGACCGCGCGGGTCTTCAGCGCGGTGCGGACCGATCCCACGACGGGCAAGACCCGGCTGGGCACGGTGATCGAGCAAGTGCAGGGCGTGCAGGGCGGGTCGGTGAACTGGGCGCGCGACCAGCAGCATGGCGAGCAACTGGGCCAGGAGGGGAAGCAGCACGTGATCTCGCTGGACGACCCGGTGCTGCAGCGCGGGCTGAACAAGCTGCAGCTGCTGGACGCGATCTGCGGGCAGTTGGACCGCCACCAGAACAACTTCATGGTGCAGCAGGACGAGCACGGCACGGTGACCGGCGTGACCGGCATCGACCTGGACATGGCCTTCGGCCGCCAAATGCGCTCTCCGCACAAGCAGAACACCCCCGGGGTCGCGCCCGGGCAGGGCGGCCCGCACAGCGCCTTCAACTATCGCGGGCTGCCCCCGGAGATCGACGCGGTTATGGGCGAGCGCATTCTGCAGGTGACCCCGGACGATGTCCGCGCCGCGCTGACCGGGCTGCTGCCCGATGCCGAGGTGGAGGCGACGGTCGCCCGCTTCGCCGAGGTCCGCCGGGTGGTGCAAGAGGTCAAGGACACCACCGGGCTGCGCAGCCAATGGGGCCAGCAGTCCAACCGGCCGCACAGCTCGTGGGAGACCACGAAAGCACGCAACGCCTCCAGCTACCACGGCGACACCCGGGAAGACGCCCGCGTCGATTTGGAGTCGAAGCTGACCACCCGGATAAAGAACGATGTCACCGCGCGGCTCGCGGCCCTTCCGGCAGACTCGGATTGGAAGAAGCTGCCCGAGAAGATATCCGCCGAGCTGCTGAGCTCGATGATTTACCTCAACGAGCGCTTCGGAACCATGGAAAGTGACGGCGGCCACCCCGAGCCGCAAGGGGGGAAGTGGACGGAGAACCTGCGCACGACCATGTTTGAGCAAAACTTCTCCTCCACCCGCATCGGGGCGTGCGGGCCCCGAGCGGTTGACGCGCTCGTCGAGTTCATGCAGGTTTTCCTGTACTCTTTCGAGGCGCGCGTCGACGAACTGAAAGAAAAGGGTGGAAATGAAACCGCGATGGAGCGGCGCAGGTTGCTGGACGCCATCCACTCCGCCATTCAGATCCACATGAACATGAAGCTCGACGAGATCATGCGCGAGTAGTGACCGTAGTGACCGCCATGCCCTCCATCGCCACCATCCGCGCTCAGCGTCGTGCTGGGGTGGTCTGCCGCTATCCCGGCGGATCGAGCCCGCGAACGCTGGTTTTGAGTTCAGTCCGCTTTTCGACAGAGGTGTTGAGACATGTCACGACCTGAGTACGCCGCGCCAAAGCAGGAGGAACGAGACGCGCAGACGATGCGCCGGCTGGTGGATGAGGTGGAGGCCGACGCCACGGAGCGGGAGCGCGTGGCGCCGGTGCGCCGGTCGGCGTTGCTGGTCGGCGCGGCCGATGATCCGGCGGAGGCGCGAGCGGACGCGGTCGCCGATCGGGTGGTCTCCCGGTTGGCGACGCTGGCGCCGCCGTCCGAGGCGGCGGCGGACGTGCATCGGTCGGCCGACCCCGGCGGCACCGGGGCGATCGGCGCGGCCGGCGGGGCGTTGGACGCGGGCGCGGCCGGTGAGATTGAGGCGGCCCGTGGTGGCGGGAGTCCGCTGCCGGAAGGGGTCCGCAGCCGGATGGAGGCCGGGTTCGGCGGGTCGCTGGGGGCGGTGCGGGTGCACACCGACGCGCGCGCGGCGCGGCTGAGCCGGGCGATGTCGGCGCGGGCGTTCACCGCCGGCCGGGACATCTTCTTCGGCCACGGCCAGTACGCCCCGCACACCCCGGACGGGGAGCGGGTGCTGGCGCACGAGCTGGCGCACACCCGCCAAGACGGCGCGTCCGCGCACCGCGCGATGGCCGACGCGCCGGTGCGCCGCAAGATGGCCGGGGTCGCGGCCGCGCTGGAATCTCAAGGCGGCGGCGAGACGTCGGGCGGGTTCCGCAAGTTCTTCGGCCGGAAGACGAACTGGGACAAGATCGTCGATGAGGTTCGCAAATACGAGCGCGAGGAGCGCGCGGTCACCGCGACTCCGCTCCTCTTCGACCGGACCAAGGGGAAGCTGCTGAACATCCTGGCGAGCATCCGCAAGCACATCGCGGACTGGTACCAGGCGAATCCGGACCGGGTGGAGGACCACCGGCGCGGTACGCAGGAAGACTTCGAGGTGTTTCAGGCGGCGAGAACCGGGGCCCCCGTGCTGGATGCCGAAGGACTGCGGCCGAACGTTGACTACGACGCGCGCACCAAGTCCGGGCGGCGCCAGGCGGTGTTCCAGCTGGACTTGTTGGCCAGTGATGAAGCTCGGATGCTCAGCCATGACGGCGGGCGCGAGTGGCTGGCCACGCCAACGCTTACCAGCGGATTCGAGGGCTCGACCGGACACGAGACGGGCGTGACCCACGGTGGGCAGGTGAACACGCTCCATCAGGGCGTCTACACCAAGCCTGACGGCACACAAATGACTGGCCTGTTCAAGGCGGACCAGGGCATCAACCTCAAGACGCAGGAGCACGAACAGCAGGTCGGCATCAACAACATCGACCCGGCGTACGCCGCGCGCGCGAAGGCGCTGTACCGGCTCGATCAGTTGTTCGACGCCGGGGTAACCGCCAAGGTCTACAGCGCGGTGCGCCGGGACCCCAACGGGCAAACGAAGATGGGCACCGTGATCGAGCAGGTCAACGGTGTGCAAGGCGGCGATGTGGCCTTCGCGCGCGATGAGAATCACGCCCAGCAACTGCGCACCGACGACCCCGGCAACCATGATGTGATCTCGCTGGACGACCCGGTGCTGCAGCGCGGGCTGAACAAACTCCAGCTGCTGGACGCCATCGCCGGCCAGTTGGACCGCCACCAAGGCAACTACATAGTGGAGCGCGACGGCACAGGCCAGGTGACCGGAGTGAAGGGCATCGATCTGGACATGGCCTTCGGCAGCCAGATGACTTCCCCGCACAAGGGGGGCCCTGACGCCCCGCAGGGGTCCGCCCCGCACGAGGCGCACAACTATCGCGGGCTTCCGCCGGAGATCGACGAGCAGATGGGCGAGCGGATCCTCGCGGTCAAGGGAAGCGATATCCGCGAGGCGCTGACCGGGTTGCTGCCCGATGCCGAGGTGGCGGCGACCGTCGCGCGTTTCACCGAAGTGCGCCGGGTCGTGGAACAGGCCAAGAAGGAAGGCCGGCTGCGCAACAATTGGGGCCAACAATCCAACCAGCCGCACAACACCTGGGCGGAGTCGCATGGGCGCGAAACGAGCAGCTACCAAGAAGACGCCCGAAACATCGCCCGCGCCCAACTGGAGAAGAGGCTGGGCACGCGGATAAAGACCGATTTGAGCCGACGACTTGGCGAGTTCGACGCGACATCGGACTGGAAGCAGCTGCCCGAGTCATTCGCCAAGGACCTGTTGGCCGGCATCATCTCGGTCAACACGTACCAGGCCAACTTCTTCATCGAAAACAACCCTGGCGTCTTGTTGCCGGAGGCCGCGCGGTGGACGACGATGTTGCGCACCGCCATCTACGAGCAGAACTTCACCTCAGCTCACATCGATGTGGTGGCGGGCCGAGTGGTGGACGCGCTCATCTACTACATGCAGGTCTACTTGCACGGTTTCACGGACCGGATCGAGATCCAGCGACTCAAGGAAGAGGAGGAGACCGCGTTGACGAAGAAGGAAGCCGCGCGGCAAGTGGTGACCAAACCGATCCTGAAGGCCATTCAGGACTTCATGGCCGGCGAACTGCCCGGGATCCTGCGCTAGCAGCGACGCCATGGCTGGCAGTCCCGCTCCGTGCGCCTGCTTCGGCCAGGCGGCGATCCGCCGTGCGTCCGGTCGGCCAGTCCCGCTCGGGCCGGTCTTGACATTGAGGCATTTGTCTGAGAAGGAGTTATCCCATGTCGCATGCTGAATCACCCGCGCCCGAGTCCGAGGAACGGACTGGGGAGGTGCTGCGCCGTCTGGTTGACGCCGCTGAGGCGGAGGCCGCGGAGCGGGAGGTCGAGGCGCCGGTGCGTCGGTCGGCGTTGCTGGTCGGGGCGGCCGGCGGGGCGTTGGACGTGGGCGCGGCCGGTGAGATTGAGGCGGCGCGCGGTGGCGGCAGCGCCTTGCCGGATCCGGTGCGCCGTCGGATGGAGGCCGGGTTCGGGGGGTCGTTGGGGGCGGTGCGGGTGCACACCGATGAGCGCGCGGCGAAGTTGAGCCGGGCGATGTCGGCGCACGCGTTCACCACTGGTCGGGACATTTTCTTCGCCCCGGGCCAGTACGCGCCGGACACCCCGGCGGGGGAGCGGATCTTGGCGCATGAGCTGGCGCACACCCGCCAGGACGACGCGTCCGCGCACCGCGCGATGGCCGACGCGCCGGTGCGCCGAAAGATGCGCGGCACCGCCGATGCTCTGGTGTCCCAGGGCGGCGGCGAGACCACCGGCAAGTTCCGCAAGTTCTTCGGCCAGAAGACCAACTGGGACCAGCTGGTCGCGGGGGTCAAGCAGTACGAGGCGCTGGAGGAGGGCCTGCTGGCCGGCGGGGAGAACCCCGGCCCGGCGGCGCTGGCGTTCACCAAGCCGAAGATGATCAAGCTGCTGGCCACCATTCAATCGGTCATCGCCAAGTGGAAAACGGCGAACACCTCCGAGAAAGAGACCGCCGCGCTGGCGGAGGCCGAGGACTGGCACCAACGCGACCTTATGGGCGAGGAAGTGCGAAGCAACCGCGGCCGACCGCTGGCGAAAGGAATCTTCGGCGCCGAGCGGGATGTGCGCGCCAAGGCCGACCGGTGGCAGGCGGTGACCCAGCTCGAGCCCCGGGTGGGCAACGAGATCGCCCTGCTCGGCGCGAGCAACCCGCGTCCCTGGCTGAGCAGCCTGGGCCTGACCGACCGGCAGAAGACCGGCGAGGGGGTAACCGACCACGGCGCGGTGAACACCGTCAAAGCGCAGAGCTACCAGGTCGAGGGCGACCAGCAGTTCGAGGGCTATTTCAAAGCGGAGACCGGCTTGATCCCGCAGGCGCTGCACAGCAACCTGGAGCACCAGGCGAGGAGCGGGATTCACCAGCACGACCCGCAATTCGGCGCGCGCGCGATGGCGATGTACCGGTTGGACCAGTTGTTCGACGCGGGGGTCACCGCACGGGTCGAGTTCGCGGTCAGCAAAGATCCGAAGACGAACAAGACCGTGATGGGCACCGTGCTGGAGCAAGCCAAGGGCAAGCAGGGCTCGAAGACGACCTTGGTGCACTCTGGGGCGGACGCCCGGTTGGCTGGCGACGGCGCGATCAACGGCAACGACCCGGCGTTCCAGCGGGCGCTGAACAAACTGCAGCTGCTGGACGCGATCGCCGGGCAGCTTGACCGGCACATGGGCAACGTCTTCATCGAGGCCAACCCTGACGGCAGCCTGAAATCGCTGACCGGTATTGACCTTGACATGTCCTTCGGCCGCGACCGCGACAATCCGGACGCCCCCGGCGGCATGCACACGCTGGGGCTGCCGCCGTCCTTCGATCGGCAATTCGCCGAGAAGATTTTGCGGATCACTGCCGGGGACATCACCGCGGCGTTGACCGGCCTGCTGCCGGAGGCCGAGATCGACGCGACCAGGAAACGCCTTAGCTATGTGCAGGACAAACTGCGCGACGCGCAAGAGAACGGTCAACTGGTCGAGCACTGGGACCAGTCACGGCAGGACTTTGAAGAGAACACCGCGCCGGGCGGCTGGTTGCCCGGCGTGGACACGATAACGGGCCACAACGACCGGACCTACCTGCAAAGACTCCAGGGCAACTTCACACGAGCGGTGGACGCGCAGATGACCAAGATGCTCAATCGGTCTTGCGACGGCCACGAGGTGCCCGACAAGTGGCGCGAGCCGCTGACCGCCCAGATGAAGCGGTCTCGCGCGGCGGAGAACATGAGGATCCACGCGCTCAACCACCGCATGAGCCTGGCCGACATTGAGGAATTGGTGTCGGCGTTCATCGACGCGATCTTCACCGGTGACCCGATGGAGCGGTTGCTGGCGACCCACACCGAGGGCACGCCGGTGCCCACGTTCACCCCTCTGGAGGAGAAGGCCAAGCGAGCCGTCGACCGGTACATGGCCGACGCCTACCCCGCCCCCCGGCCAGGCCGGAGGTCTTGAGCCGGCCCCACCCGTCGCCGGCCAGCGCACTGGCCGCGGGTGGAGCAGTGGTGCCGGCGGACGCGCGGCGCCCCAGCCCAGTCCGGAGCCTCAGTCCCGTCCGGCGTTCCAGCTCAGGCCGCACCCGACCACGGCGGCGAAGACCGCCACGCAGATCGGCAGCCACATCGATTCGCTCATGGCGGTCGAGAAGTGCCCCGCGAACCATTGCGTCAGCGCTGGACTGGTGCGCAGCACCTGGGTGAACTGGCTCAGATCGACGTTGGCGAACGACGTCGGGATCTTGTGCGCCAGCTCGGGCGGGACCTGCGGCAGCGGCGGCTTGGGCATGTTGGCCGCGATGCGCGCGTTCATCAAGGTGGCCACGCACGCCGCGCCGAGCACGGCGCCGACCTGGCGCACGGTGTTGTAGATGCTGGCCCCCGCCCCGGCGTCCTTCGGGGGCAGGTGCCGCATCGCCGCCACCGCCAACGGCGACCAAATCAGCGCGTTGCCGACGCCGATCACCGCCGGCGGGAACAGCGCCCAGGGGACCAGCACCTGGGTGGGCGTCGCCAGTCGCATGAACCAGCACAACCCGGCGGCCCAGACGACCAGACCGATGGGGGAGATGACGCGCGCGCCCAACCGGTGCACCACCTTGGCGCCGACCAGCGGCGAGAGCACCCCGGCGAGCACCGCCATGGGTAGCATGAACAGCGCCGAGCTCTGCGCGGAGTAGCCGCGCGCCAGCTGCAGGTAGTACAGCAGTGGCATCGGCATGGCGGCGACCACGAACCCCATGCCCATCACCACGGTGCTGGCCACCGCGAAATCGCGGTGCCGGAACAGGCCCATCGGCACCAGCGGGTTGGCGGTGCCCTTGAGCTGCCACACCACGAACCCGGCCAGCACCACCACGCCCGCGCCGATCAGCTCCCAAATCGTGACCGATCCCCAGATCCGGCCCCAGTCATGGGTGGAGCCCTCCTGGATGCCGAACACCAGCAGGAACAGCCCCACCCCGGAAATCGCCAGGCCGGGCCAATCGAACCTCGGCCGGGACACGCTCAATCGGGGCACGAAGATCCACGCCAGAATCAGGCCGACGATCCCGACCGGCACGTTGACCAGGAAGATCGCCTCCCAGCCCATGTTGTCGACCAAGAACCCGCCCAGCAGCGGGGCGATCAGCATGGCCACCCCGGACACCGCGCCCCACAGCCCCATCGGCGCGCCGCGCTTGTTGGGCGGGAACATCCGCACGATCATCGCCTGCGTCTGCGGGGTCATCAACGCGCCGCCGACGCCTTGCGCCGCGCGCATCGCGATCAACACGACGATCGTTTTCGACAGGCCGCAGCCCAGCGAAGCGAGGGTGAACAAGGCCATGCCCGCCATGAACACGTTCTTCTGCCCGAAGCGATCGCCGAGGCGCCCCGACATGAGCAGCGGCACGGCGATGGCCAGCATGTAGGCGCTGGTCACCCAGATCGTCGCGGTCAGCGAGGTGTTCAGCTTCTCCTGGATGGTCGGGTTGGCGACCGAGACGATCAGCGAGTCGATCATCAGCATGAAGAAGCCGATCAGCATCGACCACACGGCGGCCCATGGGCGCGTGCCCGGGGGAAGCTCAGGCGCGGCGTTCGGGTCGCCCGGGGCGGCGCTTACTTCGGCGGTGGCGGCTGGCGGGGCGGATGAGTTCGACATGGCGGGTGCGGACTCTACGCCCACGGCCGCCGCGCTGGTCTGGCGAGCGCTCGCCCGGACGCGACCGGACGGGAACTGATTGGATGGCCTGGTGAGTGAGTCGATGCCGCCGTTGGCACCGGGCGCGGTCCCGTCGGGATATTGGTCGGTGCGGCCCGCGGCCACGGCCCGGGAGCCCTGGGCCACCCGGGCCGACCTGCTGCTGGGAGTCGTTGTGGTCGCCGTCCTGGCGCTGGTGGGCGTGCTGGCCGGATGGGTGTGGGCGCGCGTCAGCCTGCACGGCGTGAGCTGGCTGCACCTCGGCCCGGTCGCCCCGGCGCGGGGCTACGTGCTCGGCCCGAACGCGATCATGCCGGGCGAGGGGGAGAACTTCATCGCCGCCGACGCCCGCTTCGCCATGATCGGCGCGGTGCTGGGCGTCGTCGCGGCGGTGCTCGTCTGGCTGCGCGCCGCCTGGCGCGGGCCGCTGGCCGCGCTGGCGCTCGCCGTGGGCGGCCTGGTCGGGTCGCTGATCGCCGACGCGGTCGGTCGCGCGCACGGCGGCGGCCAAGCGAGCGGGGCGACCAACAGCGTGATCACGCTGCAATTGCAGGTGCACGCCCGGGTGCTACTGCTCGTGCAGGCGCTGGTCGCGCTGTTCGTGTACGTCATGCTGACGCTGTGGGCCAGGCGCGATGACCTGGGGCGCGCGGGACGCGCCCGCGCCGCGCGCGCGGGCTGACCGCGATGCTCGAGATCACCGACCTGCGCAAGAGCTTCGGCGCGGTGCGCGCTCTGGACGGGGTGTCGTTGACGGTGTCGCCCGGGGAGACCGTGGGTTTCGTCGGCGCGAACGGGGCGGGCAAGACGACCACGATGCGTATCGCGATGGGTCTGCTCGCCGCCGATTCCGGGCGCGTTCACTGGGCGGGGCAGCGGCTGACGTTCTCCGCCCGGGAACGGTTCGGCTACATGCCCGAGCAGCGCGGGCTGTACCCGAAGATGCGCATCGCCGACCAGATCGCGTACTTCGGGCAGCTGCGCGGCATCCCCGAGGCGCGAGCGCGGAGCACCGCCATCGAGCTGATCGAGCGATTGGGGGTGGCGGCCGAGCCGGCCGCGCTGCTGCAGAACCTCTCGCTGGGCAACCAGCAGCGGGTCCAGCTCGCGGTGGCGCTGGTGCACGACCCGTCGCTGCTGATCCTGGACGAGCCGTTCTCCGGGCTCGACCCCATCGGGGTGGACGCGCTCGCCGAGGTGCTGGCCGAGCGGCGCGCCGCCGGCGTCGGGGTGCTGTTCTCCAGCCATCAACTCGAGCTCGTGGAGCGGCTGTGCGACCGCGTCGTGATCATCGTGGCGGGCCGGATCGTCGCCGCCGGAACCCTGGACGAGTTGCGCGCCGCAGCCGGCCAGCGGGAGCTGGAAGTGGCCGTCGCGGCCCCCGACGCGAGCTGGCTGGACGGGCTGGGCGGGGTGCGGCTGACCGGCCGGGACGGCGACCGGCTGCGGCTGGCGCTGGATCGCCCCAGCGACGATCAGGCGGTGCTGGCGGCGGCGGCGCGGGCCGGGCGGGTCAGCCGCTTCGGCTGGCGGCAACCACCGCTGGCCGAGCTGTACCGAGAGGCGGTGCAAGGGTGAATCGGGGCGCCGGTCCGAGGATGGGGTTCCGAGCGATGATGGGCGGCAGCGCCGGCCGGGGCGCCCGCGGCGGCCCGAGGGTCCGTCACAGGCCACGACTGGGCAGGGCCGAAACATGATTGCGCTGATCGCGCGGCGGGAGATCGCCACCCGGCTGCAGCAGCGTGGTTTCCGCCTCGGCATGGCGGCGATGCTGATCATCGTCGCCATCGCCTGCCTGATTCCCAAGTTCGTCTCCGGATCCGGCGCGAGCAGCTATGACATCGCGGTCGTCGACAACGCGCCGCTGGCCGCCGCCGTCGCCGACACCGGCCAGACACTGCGGCTGACCGTGCGCGTGCACCAAGTCGCCGCCGACGTGGCCGAGGCCAAGGTGCGCGCCGGGTCGTGGAACGCCGCCGTGATCGGCGATCGGATCTACGCCGCGAACGCCGACTCCGCCGCCGTCACCGTGATCCAGCAAGCCCATTCCGCGCTGACCATCGACGACAATCTGCGCGCGGCCGGGCTGACCAGTGGGCAGGTGACGCAGGCGTTCGCGGTCGCCCCGCTGACCGTCAGCGCGGTGCATTCCGCGCAGAACACGCAGCGTCAGGCCATCGCCACGATCACCGTGATCCTGCTGTTCGTCCAGCTGATCATGTTCATGAGCTGGGTCGGGATGGGCGTGGTGGAGGAGAAGTCCACCCGGATCGTGGAACTGCTGCTCGCCTCGGTGCGACCGCTGCAGCTGCTGGCCGGCAAGCTGGTCGGCATCGGCGCGCTGGCCGTCGGGCAGACGCTGGCCACCGCAGTGGTGGCGCTCGGGGTTTCGCGCGCCGCGAACACGCTGACCATCCCCGGCGTCGCCTACGCCACGGCGGGGATCAGCTTCGGCTGGTTCGTGCTCGGATTCGCGTTCTTCGCCTCCTTGTCCGCCGCGCTGTGCGCCACGGTCTCCCGGCAGGAGGAGGTCTCCGGCGTGCTGATGCCGGTCTCCGCGCTGGTCATCGTCACCTATGTGGGGAGCCTGACGGTGTCCGCCGACCCCAACTCCACCTTCGCGCGGGTGTTCTCGATGGTGCCCCCGTTCTCGGTGATCTCGATGCCGGCGCGGATCGCGGGCGGGGCGCCGGCGCTGGATGTGGCGGTCTCGGTGGCGTTGATGATCGTGGCGACCGCGCTGGTGCTGCTCGTCGCCGCGCGCATCTACCAGGCGGCGATCCTGCACGCGGGCAGCAAGCTCAAGGTGCGCGACGCGTGGCGCGGTGAGCGCGTCAGCGGTCTTTCCTGAGCCCCGGGCTGACCCGACCGGTGGCGTGCTGAGCGCGTCAGCGACCGGTCTTGAGCCCCGGGGATAACCTCAACGGCATGCGCATCGCTCGTTTCGTCCATCCCACCTCGCCCACCGCTCCGGAAGGAGTGGCCTGGGGCGTCGTCGAGGGGCCGCTCGACGCGCCCCGCGAGGAGCTGACCGTGGCCGCGATCGCGGGCCACCCGTTCGAGGCGGTCGCCCGGACCGGCGACCGCTGGGCGCTGCCCGACGTCCGGCTGCTCGCCCCGATCCTGCCCAGCAAGGTCGTCGCCATCGGCAAGAACTACGCCGACCACGCCCGTGAGATGGGCGGCGAGGCGCCGGCCAGCCCGGTCATCTTCCTCAAGCCGTCCACGTCGGTGATCGGGGACGGGGACGCGATCCGGCTGCCGGCCAGCTCGCGGCGCGTGGATCACGAGGCGGAGCTGGCGGTGGTGATCGGCCGGCCGGCCAAGGACGTGCCCGCCGGGCATGCGCTGGAACACGTGCTGGGGTTCACCGCCGCCAATGATGTGACCGCGCGCGACCAGCAGGCCGCCGACGGGCAGTGGACCCGGGGCAAGGGCTACGACTCGTTCTGCCCGCTCGGGCCGTGGATCGAGACCGAGCTCGACCCGGCCGACCTGCGGGTCACCGCCCGGGTGAACGGCGAGGCGCGCCAGGACGGACGCACCCGCGACCTGATCCACTCCGTCGCCGATGTCATCGCGTTCATCTCCGCCGTCATGACGCTGCTGCCCGGCGATGTGATCCTCACCGGCACCCCGGCCGGGGTGGGGCCGATCGTGGCCGGCGACACCGTCGAGGTCACCGTCGAAGGCGTCGGCACGCTGCGCAACCGGGCCATCAACCGATGAGCGAGCACGGTCCGGCCACCGGCGTCCGGGTGCGGTTCTGCCCGTCGCCGACCGGCAACCCGCACGTCGGCCTGATGCGCACCGCCCTTTTCAACTGGGCCCACGCGCGCCATGTCGGCGGCACGTTCGTGTTCCGCATCGAGGACACCGACGCCGCCCGCGACAGCGAGCGGTCCTACCGCGACCTGCTCGACGCGATGCGCTGGCTGGGCTTGGACTGGGACGAGGGGCCGGAGGTGGGCGGCCCGCACGGTCCGTACCGGCAAAGCGAGCGCGGTGAGATCTACGCCGATGTGCTCGCCCGGCTGCGCGCCGCCGGGCATCTGTATGAGTCGTACTCGACCCCCGCGGAGGTGGAGGCGCGTCACCGCGCCGCCGGCCGCGACCCGAAGCTCGGCTACGACAACCACGACCGGGCGCTGACCGACGCCCAGCGCGCCGCCTACCGGGATGAGGGCCGCGAGCCGGTGCTGCGCCTGCGGATGCCCGATGAGGACCTCGGCTGGCGCGACCTGGTGCGCGGCGAGGTGTCCTTCGCCGCCGGTTCGGTGCCCGACTTCGTGGTCGCCCGCGCCGGCGGACAGCCGCTGTACACCCTGGTCAACCCGGTCGACGACGCGCTGATGCGCATCACCCACGTGCTACGCGGCGAGGACCTGCTGCCCTCCACCCCCCGGCAGATCGCCATGTACCGGGCGCTGATCGACCTCGGCATCACCGATTTCGTGCCGCGCTTCGGCCACCTGCCGTACGTGATGGGGGAGGGCAACCGAAAGCTGTCCAAGCGGGACCCCGAGTCCTCGCTCAACCTGTACCGCGAGCAGGGCTACCTCGCCGATGGGCTGGCGAACTATCTGGCGCTGCTGGGCTGGTCCATCGCCGACGATCGGGACGTGTTCTCCCGGCCGGAGATGGTCGCCGCGTTCGACATCGCCGATGTCAACGCCAACCCCGCGCGGTTCGACCCGCGCAAATGCCTGGCGATCAACGCCACCCACATCCGGCTGCTGTCAGAAGCGGACTTCGCCGCCCGGCTGGTCGCGTTCCTGCCCGCCGCCGACGTCGAGGTGGTGCGCGCGGCCGCGCCGCTGGTGCGCGAGCGGTGCCGCACGCTGGGCGAGGCGGCGGACATGCTGGCGTTCCTGCTGGCGTCCGACGCCGACTTCGCTGTTGATCCGACGGCGGCCGACAAGCAGCTCGGCGCGGCCGGCCAAGCGGTGCTCGCGGCGGCGATCCCGGCACTGGACTCCCTGGGTGCGACGGACTGGACCGTGCCGGGGATCGAAGCCGCGCTGCACGGCGCCCTGGTGGACGGGATGGGCCTCAAACCGCGCAACGCGTTCGGGCCGATCCGGGTCGCGGTGACCGGGCGCACGGTCTCCCCGCCGCTGTTCGAGTCGCTGCACCTGCTCGGCCGGGAGCGCTCGTTGGCCCGGCTGCGCGCCGCGACGGGATCGGCTCCGGTCAGCGCGGCTGGCGCGGCGCCGTCCGGCCCGGCGCTGGCTGGCGCCGCGTCTTGATCCGGGCGGTCTGCTTCGACCTCGACGACACGTTGCTCGACTGCAGCGGCGCGGCCCGGGCGGCGTTCTTCGACGCGCTCGGGCCTGGGGCCGACTTCGCCCTGTGGTTGAGCATCGCCGAGACCCACTACGCCCGGTTCTCCCGCGGCGAGGTTGGCTTCGCGCGGATGCACCTGGAACGGATGACGCAGTTCCTGCGGCTGTCCGGTCAGCCCGGTGATCCGGCGGAGCTGGAACAGCGGCGCGCGGCGCGGTTGGTGGAGCGGTACGCCATCTTCCCCGACGCGCGGCCCTGCCTCGACACCCTGCGGTCGGCCGGACTGGCGCTCGGCGTGATCACCAACGGCGACGCGGCCGAGCAGCGGCGCAAGCTGGCCACGGTGGGTCTGGCTGACCGGTTCGACGCGGTGGTGATCTCCGGCGAGGTCGGTGCCGCCAAACCGGACGCGGCGATCTTCGCCCATGCCTGCGGACTGCTAGGCGCGCGCCCGGACGAGGCGCTGCATGTGGGCGACCGGCTGGACCTGGACGCTCGCGCGGCCGCGGCCGCCGGCCTGACCGGGGTGTGGCTGGACCGGCGGGGCCTGGCCGCCGGGGACGAACCGGTCGCCGTCGTGTCCACCTTGGCCGAGCTGCCCGCCGTGGTGGCCGCCAGCTAGCGCGCTGGCCCGGTCGAGGCGGTGGCGCGGTCGGGCACTGGCCAGGGCGCGCGGACCAGCCTGGGCGGGGTTGGCGCGGTCGGCCGGGCCCCCCGGACGGGCTGGCGCGGCTGTGGGCCGTCCGGCGGCCGATTTCGGATCTGACCCGTTCTTCGGGTACAGTTAGCCCTCGGCTCGGTCGGTGACGGTCAGGCCAGTGGGGTATGGGGTAATTGGCAGCCCAACGGATTCTGGTTCCGTCAGTCTAGGTTCGAGTCCTGGTACCCCAGCGAAGCAGTAATCTTGGCCCCGTCGTCTAGTGGCCTAGGACACCGCCCTCTCAAGGCGGCGGCGGCGGTTCGAATCCGCTCGGGGCTACAAACGATTGAGGCGAACGGAGTGACCGCTCGCGGGCACTCCCGAGCCGATTGAAGTCTGTTGCGGCGCGAAGCGCCGATCACCGCCTGAAACCCCCGGAATCATTGGGCTCCACGAGCCCGACGCCGGGACATCAAATCGACAACCGGCGCGCTGGGAATCACGGGGAAACACCAGCGGCAGCGCTCGCGGCCCGGGCCGCGTCCATCGCGTCCGCCACCTCGTCCGACCGGTCCCCGAACAGGCGCCCGCACTGGTCGAGCGTCATCGCCGCTGAGGCGCGGCCGAGCATGTTCTGCGCCACCTTCACATCAGCACTGGCGGCGATCGTCGACGATGCCGCTGAGCGCCGCAGCTCGTGCGGGTGCAGCCCCGCGAGGCCGACCGCCTCGGAGGCCCGGTCGAAACCGCCGCGCCGGAGCGGGATTATGACGATTTGTGCTATTTGGTTACGCGTTCGCGCCAGTATCCGGGTCGGCGACGGCCGTGCGCGACGGCGATAATCAGCAGGGCATCGTCACGCACTTCGTAGACGACAAGGTATGGAAAGCGACGCAGGGTGGCCTGGCGAATCTCGCGGTTCGAACCCGGGGTCGGGCGTCGGGGTGAACTTGCCGGCGACTGAAGCAGCCGGTCGGTCAACCGCCAGAAGGATTCCACGAAGTCGTCGCCCACGCCGGGGTTCGCTTTGTTGTACCAGTCTCGGGCTGATCGAAGCTCCCTGACGGCGGCGGGATCGAACTGGAGCTGGAGTTTCACCGCTCGAGCTGCTCGCGGGCCTCGTCGGCGCTGAGCGGGACAGTTTCGCCGGAGTCGATCGCGGCTAGCCGTCGCAGGATTTCGGTGTTCCACTCCGCTTCGACGACCTGCGGGGGGTCGAAGTGCTCGTCGATGCTGACGACAAGTTGGTGAGCCAGGTCGGCGCGCTGTGCCCGCGGCAGCGTGAGCGCAGCCTCGAAGACGTCCAGTAGCGCTGTCATTGCTCAAGTGTAAGTCGACGGACGATGCCGCACTGAAGTCTGCTGTCGAGATCGTTCGCTTGCTCGTCGCCCGATGTAGTACGTCCGAAGACCGGCTCGGTGCCGCAGCATCTGCCTGGTTGGTATCCGGCGAGTGTGCGTGCCGGCGCCGCCCATCAACGAAACCCGAACGGTATACCCGATGGGAGACGACGATGGCCACCGAACCCGTGCGTTCCGGTTCGCTCCGGCCGACCTCCGCCAGATCATCGCAGCTGATCGCGTATCAAACGATCATGATCCATATGGGGCAAACGTAGGGTCTGCGGCACCCTGCTTGACAGCAAGTCAGCTATCGCATTGACTGGTATCCCAGCCGAAAACTGCGCTCAGGCGCCGGACTTCTGCTTCGCTGGCCAACAGAGACAGGTCGGTGGCCATCGGCTGAGCGGTCAGCAAGGGGAACGGCGGCACGAACACTTGACTGACCGCACGCATCAGGGCCCCGGCAAAGTCGGAGGTTGGGCGTGTCGGGTGGGTGACACGCCGAGGGTGGTGTAAAAGCGGGCTGGCACGGCGCTGGCGGTGATCATGGAGGTTCTCTACGCCATCGTGATCGGA
>Ga0123357_10002796_pt1 | contig 19699 bp, 6 predicted proteins | sample TergutEmb28metaG_FD_89873 | JGI IMG/M metagenome (GOLD analysis project Ga0123357, IMG submission 89873) | Embiratermes neotenicus P4 segment gut microbial communities from Petit-Saut dam, French Guiana - Emb289 P4 | ecosystem: Host-associated > Arthropoda: Insects > Digestive system > Gut ...
AGGTGTGGGTCTACAAGATGACAACAAAAAATGTGATGGAGGGGGGGGGGGGGGTGAAGGCAGCTAAAACGTGTGTGTCTCGCTAACCCAAGGCGTTTGTCCGCTGTACTGCATTGTAGATCAACAGATCTCAGTTTCATGGCAGGATGAAACAGGGTGGATAACACTGCAGATTGCGCTTAATAGACGTTATAGGCGAGACTTGAGGCTTCCGCCGCTGTGTGTTTGAGGTCTTCGGTCTTCGGGCTTTTACTCGGTGTTTGTTAGTAGTTGTTAAACAACCGTCCAACGAACAAACGCTGCATAACAACTCAGAAGAGAGAAGATCTCATTTTAGGCGTTCTGTACGAAGTGAGAAAGGAAAACCTTGTTATGAGACCATGGCAGTCTGTAGTTCCCTTGTATGAACCAATAAATCGTATATCGTATTTTAATGAAATTCAGTATAGGAGTTTCTTGCAAAACGGCGTCGAGCAAGCTTGCGTTTCGTGAAATTCGCTCAGTGGGATTCATGCTCAAGGTCGTAACTGAATTTCTACCCTTATTTTCCACATTTTTTGACCGAATTTCTTGCAGTTCGGTACTGAAAATTCGCCACGCAATGAATTCAGCAGTTCTGAGTGTCACCAAACTCATTGCAGTTAAAGCCATGTTTTACCTACGGGTGTGAATGAAATTTTAACCTATTTTTCTACTTGTCTTACTGATCTGAATGAAAATCAAGACACGAGGTGCTAATGTGGCGCGGTTCATCGGTTATGAGTTTCATAAAAATCAGTGCAGTGAATGTTGCATTTTTCTTAGAGGCGAATATGTATTTCTGTCCAATCTGTGCGAGACTCTGTATAAGGGATCTGTAAATAATGCTGCTGATTATGTGTGGATTTCGTGCAAATCAGTGCAAGGAAGGCTGCACTGTTCTTATGGGCGTAAACCAAATTGCATATAGCCGTGTACCTTGAAACCGCATGACGCCGAATGTCTTGATGAATTTCGTATACTTCAGAGAAGGGTAGGTGGTTTGAGGTCAGTGGAGTGAAACGTGACGTTTCAGAGTAGTTTCAGACAATTCAGTTGTTCCGGCAAATTGAAAATACCATAAAGTCGGCCCCACTTTTTGTTGTGTAAACCTATTTGTTCTTTTCTTCAGTGTTTCCTCCTCTAATTCGCAGTAACCTAGATGGCCTATCGATAATAATTCCACGTACTATGGGAACTGTGCAACTTTCAGAGCACTCAAAACTAATTCCTGTCTGAATGAATCGTTAGTACCTTTAAACCACCATCTCTGATATATTGTGCATTATTTTACTGGAGCTTACCGTGACACTGCTCCTGCGCAAACGTTTCCCGGAAATAAATCATATTGTTATCAGCCAAGCATACAAACTTCGGTGTGTAGAAAGCTATATGCAGGATTCCTGTTTACCCATCCTTGGCAAACCTGTATCCGACTGAAGTCGTTTTTGTTTGGACTGGTGTCCTGCTTTCATCTCTGAAGCTACTGTTAAAACGTTTAATAGATGGGGCTGATAGTCTCTGCTCGTCAAACAATACTGCCCCTCCCCCCCAATCTCTTTTTATGAAAACTGAGAGCCCATTAATGTGTTCAGAAGAATCCTGCCTTGTGCCTTAACTTGAGCGAGTTTGATCCAGCCCACATCCTCGCATCCAATTTCTGACGACGGAGATGATGGTAATACTACTACTACTACTACTACTACTAATAATAATAAACTTCAAAGTAGGCTACAGATGGCTAGATCCATCTCAGAGAGAGTCTTCCAATCGTCTTCATCAGAGCTGACCAAAACGCGGCCCGGGGTGGCCTGAATAGTTTCATTAATACAATTCAACGAACGTAATTTGATAGTTGTACAGAACATAGGAAGCTCTTGAAGGGTATGGAGACTTAAAAATAGGCGAACACGTAATTCGTATTGTGAAATATGTAGATTACATTGTGCTACTGGCTCAAGAAGAAGCGATGCTACAGGGCGTGATTTAAAGACTAATTAAAATTGGAAGATGCTTTGGAGTGGAAATGAATGTGGAAAAACCTAAGGTGATGGGATTCTTAGGGCAACCAGCCCCAATACAGATTACGATAGATAAAAAACAACGGGAGAATGTGAAATAGATAAACTATTTGGGTAGCATAATAAAATATGATGCTAGAAGTACGCGTGAAATTCTATCCAGAATTTCCATGTCAAAAGCAGCATTTAAGAACAAGGAAATTCTTTTCACCAGGAAACTGGGCTTACATTTAACGAGGAAACTAATAAAGTGCTACATTTGGAACACAGCCTTGTTTAGTGCTGAAATTTTCATACTTCGGTAAGTAGATCAGAAAATACCTGGGATATTTGAAATGTGGTGCTGGAGAAGGATGGAGAAAATCAGTTGGACCGATCATTTGAGAAATGAATAAATGTTACAGTCAATGGGGAGAGGAATATACTACAAACAGTAAAAAGAAGGAAGGCTGACTGGATTGGTCACATCTTGCGAACTGCCTTGTAAAAACTTTATTGAAGGACAGATAGAGGGAAGGGTAGACGTGACGGGAAGACGAGAGAGAAGACGTAAGCAGCTACTGGATGACCTTAAAGAAACGAGAGGTTACTGTAAATTGAAAGAAGAAGCACTAGGTCGCACTCTGTGGAGAACTGGCTTTGGAAGAGACTATGGACCTGCTTCAAGACAACAGAATGAATGAACATAACATAATATGACAATTTTATTAACGGAGAAAATGTTTAGAAATTGTAACTCATCACTGTAAAAACAGAGTAAACCAACCATTCTTTGTGTTTTGTCGAGTTTAGTAAGGCCTACTACCTTGTCATTCAACTGTACTTGTAGCGTAGCTTATTGTTTGTAAATAACGGTGTTCTAGTGAATTCAATCCCCCTCTTCTCCCTCCCCCCTCCCCCCCTCTCTCTCTATATATATATATATTTAGTATGTTGGAAATTAATAAATGGATTTCAGTTGAATTTCTTATTGATGACCTCCGTTATTAAGTTTCGTTTAGATTTGTTAGCTATTGGAATTGTGATCCTTGTTTTATATAATACTGAAGTCAAACTTTTTACGGGTTTCTGAAAAATTGCTCCACATAGGAAGTCGTAGAATGTATTAATATTTAACTTTTATATGGAATGTTTTGGTGTGGTTAGTATTTAAATAAATGCAAGGGAGATAATTTTGCTGTCTGTAGTTTGAATTCTGTGGCGCTATGAGCCGTGCTTTAGGCCAGTTGTTTCAGAATTAGTACAATCACGTATCGGCCAGTGAAGTTTACCAAACCATGAAGCCTTCATCTCTAACACGAATATCTTCCTGTATAATACGCTCCGTGAGATATCACGTGATTGGTGGCAAGGACGTGGCTAAACTTTTAATTTCTCTGGACATACGAAGCATGCGTTTGTATGCATGGACGCAGTGATCCAGTTGGTTCATTTGCTTATTACGTAATTCTGAGGGGGCGGTACCTATCTTAAATTTTCCATTTTCTTTTTCGACTTTCGAAATATTACACTTACTCAAGGGAATGTTGTGATTTTTTCTTTCCATGATAGTAATGTGGGATTGAAATTATGAGATGGTAAACAGTGTAATCGGTAATACACAAACGCCATTCTTTGCAACATATTAAGCTGGCTTGCCGCAGGCAGACTGTTTATAGATGTTTGTTCACGTTTGGCCTGCGAGTCAGACAGCAATAACGGGTGTGGCCCTTTGCCATAAAGAAGGTTGGACGCCCAAGTATTGTGGCCTAACGTGTAGCAGGCGTTAGTGAATGAGGATTCAGGTCTTGTGGGATGTTTGGCCATGTGAGACTGGTAAATAGGTACAGCTGTGTCAGAGGTGTGAAGTGCCACCTTCACGGTCAAGCAGTCTAAGCCCCGCTTGACCCTGTAACGTTGAGAACTGCTGTAACAATCGGCATGGGGCATCATCCCCGATAATTTGCATCGTCATCATCACCACTCTCACGACTTAAAACGTCGTATGGTCTTGTTTTGTAATAAGTCAGTATGGCAGAAACTCAGACACGTCGAATGCCACCAACATTTGTTTAACAACTTACGATATGTACGCAAGAGTATCTGTGTCCTGCAATAGAATGGCTTGTTATTAAAAAGTCTGGCTGAAAATCGCATTGGTTCGATAAAATGTAGCGAAAATCTCCTAATCGATTTTTAACAAGACTCGATCCAAAGGTTGAGACTCTGATATTAGGTGTTCAGGCTGACGTACGGAAGGACAGACACGATGTTTTAAAGGAGCCTGGAAGTAGATATTAGAGAAAGAGTGTCTGAGGATGCGGATTGCATTCATCTGGCTCAGAATACGGACCAGTAACTTCCTGTTGTGAACACGTTAATGAACTTACCGGTTAAGTACAACGAGGGAAGTACCTTGGCTGGCTAAGCAACCACCAGATTTGAAAGGTGATTTTGTTCCATAGAGGTTGTTGCTTTAGTTAGTCTTACTAGGGTGGTTTTTTTTAGAGAAGGTATAGCGAAGTGCTCTAATGAAGTATATAATAAACTCAGAAATATACGTCAGCACAACAAATATTTATTGGAGCAATAGGCTACATGTTTCGACCTCTTAACAGGTCATCGTCAGGCCTCCAGCAGGATAAGTCAAAGGTGCTATTAAGAAATTGGGATCCCAATGTTTTTTATAGTCGAAACATGTAGCCTATTGCTCCAATAAATATTTGTTGTGCTGACGTATATTTGTGAGTTTATTATATAACTTACTAGGCTGTTCTGGATATCCAGGTTTTCTTCAGAGTTTCCCGTCACGCACTGGGATGTAAGTGGCAGTGAAAGCTACGGCTTTACCTGCAGACTAGGATACTGATGTTTGTGCATTTGCCTTTACAAGGTCAGAGCGTTTTGTCGTGTTGCAGGTACACATCTTGGGTTTTGACGTCATTACGTGTAGGCGTAATCACTGAACTGGATGCATGGTACAGTGGCGTTAAGAGATCGAAATAGTGGTACGGCAAGTCTCATTACTGTCATCACAGAACTGCTCACTGGACTATGTACTGCACAAATTCAAGCCAGTTACCACTCTCACACTCTATTTACGGTCTGTGTTTGAATGTTATTTGCTAATGTACACGTTAAGTACGCTGTGGCGAAGTTAGTTAAGGCAGGAAGGTCTCGGGTTCGATTCCCGATGGGATAATTGGAATTTTTCATTGGGTCAATCCTTCCGTCCGCGCTATGGCCTTGGGGTCGACTCAGCCTCTAACAGAATTGAGTGCCAGGAATATTTCCTGGAAGCTAAAGGCGGCTGGTGCGTAGAGCTGACAACATTACCACTTTCATGTGCCTGGGAGCTTGAACCTCCTGCAACCATCAGGGCCTATACACGGATTGCTGTAAATGTACACATTGCTGTCTGTGAAATTTTGCTTTCTTGTCCCTTGCGTGCTTCGTTTGGCTGATGATGCCTGATTTGGTAGCGCCATGTATTTTAAGTGATGTGTGCAAACTAAAAACTCCCACTGAGGTTTCATAACATTCAGTTTTCCTTAATTTCGGATACATATTCTGGAGAACTAGCCCTTATATCTTCAGCATCTGTCGCTCACATCTCACCACCCTTCCTGGACTGAGAGTCCAAGTAGCGTTTAGAGTACCATTCCGCATGCTTTATACTTCTGTAAGGGACGAAGGTGATAAACTGTAGTAAAATATTTGGATTTTTTTTTGCTTGAAAGATGTAATTGGAAAATGGGAAAGGGAGCCTTCACCCGTTGAGACTTAGACTTACTTTCAAGGATAATATTAAAAGAAATCTTTAACACGGGGTGTGAGGTTTTAGACTTTGGGCCCAGGTTCTGGCCGAGTGGTGGGCGTTGTTGAAACGCCTCGAACATTTGGGCTAAATAAAAGGCGGGGGATACTAGCTATCAGATCAATTTTATATTTGTAGTTCCGTCCATCGTAATTCTGGGTTGAAGAAATCCAACAAGATGCAACTGTATTCGGGTATTTATTTACTGCTAAATTACTCTATATGTTATTGGTTTTCTTCAACCTAGCTGTCAGATATGTGGAGTTATGCTATTTTCCTCTTTATTTGTATTTATAGACGTCACTGCTATGGCCTTTTGGCCCTGCGACTCCATTCAGGTAAAAGACGAACGGAAAGGAAATTAACGTTAATAAGCACAGCCGAGCAGAACGCATAAAGTCTACTTTCCAGATGTTTACATTTCTAGACCTACACATCTGTTAATATGGTTATTAATTCCTAGTTTGCCTTTGTTGAACTGTTAGTATAATTACAGATACTGTACAGGTTAAAGTTATAGGGTAGCCTACAGATTCAAAGATTTTTGTCTGCCCTATGTTCGTAATTGATGAATTACAAACAACATTTTATACACACTGTGAAGTTACGTTATTGCTGTAGCTGTGTTCCGAATTTCATGCGCCCGTTTCTAATGGTTCATTAGTCATTACCATTAAATTGAAAACTGAAGACAGCTTTCTAACGGCTGCCATTGTTATTTTGCATTCCTCAAAAGTATTGCCGCAACAAGAGCTGTTTCCCCATAATCTATTAACCTACACTATTTTGGGACCTTAAAGTGAAAGGCGTGAGGTGTTGCTCGCGCCTCACAATTTCGCGCGTCTGCCATGTTGTTATTATTGAGTGTAACAAATCAAACATTATGGCGTAAAGGATATGCATCACGCTTTGTCAAAATCGGTCATTTGTTTCAAAAGTTAAAATTGGGAGACACTCACACAGCATGATGATCTCGAAATCCTACTTGTTTCGTTTTGAGCAAGAAAGTGGGCTAAAAATTAAACTGACTTAACATTTCTTCCATGTGACTTGTTTTAGTCTATCGGTTTTTGTGAACAGGTTGATCTTACTCCACGGGAAGGTGAGATTGTAATTGTGGTAGGTAACGGTTTATATTATTCAATCCTTACGCAGCGATGCTTATTAATATTTGCTTCAGCAATTCCACAGGCATTTTCTTCTATTAGAGCACGTAACAACTGTAGGTACGCATTCACATTACCTTCTTACATAAATTAGGTACGTATAAGGCTTGTCACAGTGTAAGAGTTTACTCTGCCTTCCTAAGTAAATCTGCGTAGCCTGAGTATTATGCATTGTGTTTACTTTGTCGTCGCCTTGAGCACCGCAGCATTACACTACTCGGGGCAAAAAACATAACATTTTTAATATACAGTAATCACCTACAAGTTTCGGCCACTCACGTGACCATCTTCAGGGAAGGTGAAGGATAAAAAATTAAAAGACGATAAAATTATTCAAGTGACAGGAACACTCCGAGATATAATTTATGTTATACGTCGTAACCACGCAGGCGCATGATCCTAATCCCTCAGCATTCCTGCAGGCAATTTGCCTTCATTACAGAGCGGTTTGCTGTGGTGTCTACATCTCAGTACCTTCTCATTTTACTTATTTCATTGGCTGCTGTTTTACCGTCCTGCTCTGCTGTTTTGTAATTATGTAATAACGCATTATGAAATATCCTATACACATGCATTCCTATTCATTGCAGGACGGTACATTCCTGCTTGAAAGTTCTGTGTACACATCTCTTCAATAGTGACACACGCGGTGGCGCAGTTGGTTGAGGCACTGCGCTACAAGCCGGTAGGTCGTGGGTTCGATTACCAGTGATGTCATTGGAATTTTTCATTATCATTATCCTTCCGGCCCTTGGGTCGGCTCAGCCTGTAACAGAAATGAGTACCACGAATATTTCGTGGGCAGTAAAGGCGGCCGGTGCGTAGGGCTGACAATCTTACCAACTACATGTGCCAATTGTCTTGAAACTGGGAGTCTGAACCTCCTGGAACCCTCAGGGCCTTTCCAGGCCTGTACAGGGATTGCATTATCTGTACCTTTACCTTACACGTTGGACATTACGAAGACACGACTTTCTTCTTTCTCCACTCCTTTATGGATAAAGTGGCTTATTCGGAAGTGCATGCTTTTGTTTACCACAATTTGCCTCGTTCCTCTGCTCGGTCGCCGTTTATTCTAGGACATGCTTGTCTGTCCAATAATACGCCGGGGCTGTACTTCCAGTCCCCCACGACGCCTTCACAACATAGTGTTTAGTTAAGCATTGCTACAACGTTACTTCAAAGACGCTGCGGTTGTACTGAACACTACCCAGAATAACTGGGAAGAGTTATTCCACGTGGACGGACGGATAAAGTTAGTCGCTTCTCGCAATATTGCGAAAGCGCCTAATGAAACTGGACGACAAGGACAGATGTTGGAAGGTACTTGCTGCTATCTGCATTATCAGATCTCTTTGATATACGTAATTGCTTTCGGTTCCAGCCCGATCCTCTGTGAACATTTGCAGTAATAAGTTTTCTTTTGCAACCAGCAATGCACAATATATATTTTCATTTTAACAATATTTATACTATAATCACTCCTACATGTTGCAATACATTTGTATCATCCTCACGGAGTTCCGTAGTTTACTTCGCTAAAGTTACGCCTTTTCTATATTATTAAAATTTAATTAAAATTATCACATTAAAATATTTATGTGGTTTTAATTTGATAATTTTTAATGAGAATTTAGTAATATAGAAACTAGGTAAATTTAGCGAAATACAACTTTGGAACTTCCTGAGGATGATACAAATGTATCGAAAGGTGTAGGAGTGATTATAGTAGAAATATTGTTAAAAACTATATATATATATAGTGCATTGTTGGTCGAAATAAGAACTATATACACGATGCCCGGTACATACATAAAAATTGTAGGAAACCTTGAGTCATGAAATGCACCGCACGTATGCTTGCAGGGAACCATTGTGTTTGCCAGATGAAGGTAATTTGTATGTCACAGCTAAGTACACGAACAGTTTGTTTGCTTAGCTTCTGTCCCACAACCCTGAAATGTGAGCGTTTTGAAACTGAGGACATTGCTTCTTGTAAATACAAGGGCAGGGTAGCTCGGTCACTATAATAATTCTGCTTTGGCCTCAGTGACCAGGAAACTAGGGTTCAATTCCTGGTACGGGCAGAGAATTTTCTCTTCTTTGCAATTGTCAGATCACCTGTGGGGCGCCCTCAGCCTCGTGTATGATGTAAAACAGGGACTCTTTCCCCCGTATCAAAGCGGTCGGAGCATGAAAGCGAAAATTAAATTGCATCTAGCACCGAGATTAAGAATGAGTGAAGCTATACCTCAAGAGGAAGTAGAAAGAGATCTTCAAGTGCTGGGAGTGAGAAGATGGAGAGAGTTGGTGGCAGATAGGATAAAAATGGAAGGACATTGTTCGACAGGCCAATGCCCACAGTGGGCTGTAGTGCCAATGCTTTTCTCTATGCCACAGTCTAGCTGAACTTAAACTAATGCAACCAAAGTAACTGTAATGAATAGCCACTTAAGTTACTTTGTGTGGTATTATATTTTGTTGTGCATAACCTCGGGATGCAGACCTACATCAGAACCTTGTATTTCTAACGTCACGTTCTTTTCGAATTATTGCAGCCCCTACAGCTTAGAAGTACCGGCAAAACGGAGGTGAGGAATACACCAGCTGATTCTGCTGTACGATTAGTTGAAATACAGTTCTCTAAATCCCCTCCAGTGATCACGGGTTTTAGTCCAAGGGTGTCTGACGTACTTACATATAGGCTAATTTTCCTGTTGACTATGTGATAATAGTATTTAAACGGAAGGTGGGGGGCGGGGAGGGTTCGAATCAATAACCTGAAAAAAAAATGCTTTTCGTTTTTGTCATTCCACAAGAAAAGAAGCGTGCATCTTCCTTATTTAACTTTTTTTTTTTTTTGCAAACTTAACTTTAATTCTTTAAAACGTATATAGGACTGATATAACGAATGTCGTACAAAATATTTATTTAGGCCAGGTATGTAAACTCATTGCTTGTAATCATGTACATACCTACTAGCTTAACCTAATAATAATAATAATAATAATAATAAAAATAATAATGACTCATTAGAGCAGACGTTTTCCTTGACAAGCTAATTATTTCTCAGGTAGTCAAGAAATTTCTGATGTTTTAGGGACCTCAAAGTTTTATTACCTTGTTCACAGCAGCCTGTCACTTGTCTCTATTGTGAGTCAGATGAATCCCGTTCGTGTCCGCTAGTCCTTCATTGAAGAACTATTTTAATATTATTCCCCCTTGTACGGTTACGTGTTCCAAGTAGTCTTTTTTCTTTAGGTTTTCCCACCAAAATTCTGAATGTATTCCTCTTCTCTCTTCTCCTTGCCTCACCTGATTCACCTCTTTTTGATCACCCTAATAGAGCTGATCTGCTGTCCACTATACTTCGCTAATTCTGCTGCAGCAGTTTTCAGTGACCCTGGCGAGTAGCAATACGTCACATTCCAAATTCCAAATCTCATGTCCACTTTACATTACTTAGTTCTTTCCAAATAAGCAGGAATAGCTTAGTCGGCATAGCGACTAGGCGACTGGCCGGTCCGGGGATTCGAAGCCGCGTAGGTGAAAGCAATTTTCTTTTCTCCAAAACGCCGAGACCGGCTCTGGGGCTCACTCAGCCTCCTATTCAATGGGCACGGCTATTCTTTCCCGGAGTTAAAGTGGTCGGGGCGTGAAATTACCCACCTACCTCATTCTAGTGCTCATATTAAGAATGAATTGTGCTGTATACAGTATATACTCCCTATTTATGCCTTCTTGTCCTGAAAGGGAACAATTTGAACTTTACCTTTACACTTTCCTTGAGGTTGTTCCTGCCTAACATTTCGTAACATGTTGATTTTTATGGCGAGGAGTTTTTACCCTCTCTACCACCGCCCAAACTGTAGGACCACCCCTTGTCAGCCGTCACTATCTGGGGCCCATCTATTATGATCGCAACCTGAGTACGTTCCATGTTGTGGTAATTACTGCTTGGGTCCCATAATATCGGGAGACTGGGCTGGTCCATGGTCTTAGTATTTTTTTTAGTTCTTTCTTAATAGCTGTGTCTGTTAATCTAACACATTCCATTGTAGCCTAGTTGCAGGACCGTTTACAATGTCAGCTTGTGATACGATTTTTTTTTTTTTTTCCGCGGCTGTTGCTAGAATAATAATGGCAAATGTCTTTCACCGGGTCACAGGCGATTTCTCCGCGATTTCACGATCCGTGTGCTGCGTACCGAAGGCGACAGCTTCGTTCTTTTGTTTATGTAGTTTCAGTCTTCGTGTGCGGACACCGACGATTTTTGTTTCGTATCTTTCTGTAGTGCCGAGGGTTCATCACCGCCAACACCAACGTCCGCCTATCCGAGCGAGTCTGATGTCTTGTAACCGAATATGGAATGAGCTGCACTCGACTTCCCCCCCCCCAGTTTCAGGTAAAATTGACCCACTAGGACACCCAATGTCATTTTCATCAAAATATCGATACGTGTAAATGTATCCATTAACCATTTAAAGCCTACTGGTTACGTGATGCACCAACAGTTTAACGTTCAACAACTGTACGTTCTGCCCACACTGTATTTATGTGTTTTGTATTTACCTGAGAACAAAACAGCGACTTGTGCCACTTACAGCATAAACTGATTGGTTTTTATAACCGATTTGAAAAGTGTTTACTGCGCGATACGAACTGGGTCTTTAAATGAAGTTTTCTGCGCTTTGTCTTTAAAAGGTTAAGCCCAGAGTCATCCAGACTGATTCTGAGACGCACACAATTTCGTATCGAGTCAGTATCGCGCGAACAGGCCGAAGGGTGAGGCTGATGTCATCCTAGATTGCGAAAATTAAGAACTGAACCTCCCGTTAACCTCCACAACCCTTTCTCTATATTACGCAAGACGAAGTATAATTTGACGTAGAGCCATATTAGTAACACGAGCGTCATCGCAGGCCGGATTGGATACGGTTTTTTTCTCTTTTTTTTTGCGGGTTCTAATTTGTCTGTTTTGGATGTGGGGTGTTCTGAAAATGAGAGGACCAGTTGGTAAACGTCACTACCCAAGGACAGAGTTTTGTTAATTATCTTCTTGTCTGTGGAGGACAGGGAATAAATCATGGCTGCTAGCTGGGTAACCAGGGTTCGATTTTCCTTAATAATGCGATATTATCTTTTGCATTCCTAGACTACTTCTGTGGTCCAGCGTCCTATACACTGCATGCTTTAGACATTTTATCTCGGAGTAAAGTACTCTGGGTTAACCTCTAAAGGACGAGGCGTATCCGTGTTATATAAGGACTCGGTGCGTACCGCGCAGTAAGCACTTTCCACTTTGGTTATAAAATCCAATCTGTTGATGATGTATCAGGCAAATGTTACTGTTTGTTTTGAGAGCCATATAAAACAAATAAATGCGTTGTAATCACCATGCAGAATTTTTTAATGTTAAACATGATGGTACGTAAAGTAACGGGTAGGCTTTAAAAGGTTAAGCTGCTCAGTCTTCTGAATCCATTTTCGGCGTGAAGAATGCGTGGCGCTTTACCGCCACTCTCCTCACACGTATTCGGGTCTCAGGGGTTCCTAGACTCGCGCTGAGGCCCCGGCCAGACGTGCGAAGCCAACGCTCGTAACGTACGTAATTTTACAATACACTTTCCCCGAGATTCATCTACTCCAGTGGCGGGCGCAATTCGAGCAAAAGTGGTGTAAGCCAATGCAGAACCTGTATGTCCTTGGTCCTTCCATTCAGAAGTCGCACCTGTTGCTTTCGTGACTATAGCACCATTACAGCACAGCGGTATTGCTGCTGTCTGTGCTGGTAATATTACAATCTCAATAGGCGAGATTATGGCAAAATATGACGGTTACTTTATTTTAGTAGTGACTTTCCTTTAGCTTTTATTGAATTACGAAATAACAACTTCAGTGTTACGTAAATTCAGTGTAAGGGTTTTGATAAAATGTTGCTCGGGAAAATTAGGTGGAACTGGTTGGAATAATACTGTCAAACTGTGTGAGATTTTAGTTTTTTAACGGCGGTGAGGAATTAGATTGTTGTGTACTGGGTTATGACACTGTGCAGCCTGGTGAGTTCGTTACCGACATTTCGGAGGTGCATGCTGCTTTATTTCTTAGGATAGAATTCCACGCTACACAGCATCGTAAATAGGAAGACCACGATCTGATTTTAGGTGCAGTGCGATAGAACGTAGCAAGGCTAAATGGACTGGTCGCGTCTTGCGTAGGAACTGCCTTCTAAAACACGATATTGAAGGAAAGATAGAAGGGACGGGAAGACGGGAAGAGCACGTAAGCAGTTACTCTATGATCTTAAGGATACGAGAAGATACTCGAGAGTGAAAGAGAGAGCACTAGATCGCACTGTTGGGAGAATTCTCTTTGGGAGGCTTTGGACCTGTCGTCAGACAGACTACGTGATGATGATGCATGTGCGAGTATACGAATGGCTGTTACGATGAATGGAAGCACCACCCATGGCGGTGCGTGGACTTCGTGAAGGTAAAGCTATTGTGCTGTATGGGTTGAAGTGAGTAGTCAGGTGAATACGTATGTGTGCATGGATTTGGCAAAATAGAAACTGCACTCCTTACAACAAGGTGGCGTGTTACTTTGTTCTGCAATTTTTAGCAGGCCTCAAACTCGCTCCACATGTTACGTGACGTAAAAATGTAGTTGAACAGCCGACAGTCATCAGAGATTTACTTTACAGAGAGAGGCCTACATTCCTGTGAAGGGGCAGAGAACAAACAGGGAAACAGACACCTGCATTTACAGACCAAGAAGGATGCGACCTGTACGACTTCCCTCAGTAGGTCTTCTTGAGCTTCTTTTCGTTTAAAAATGACAAAAATCGACAAATAAGACGATGCAGGAAAATGTATATATGTGTTTAGAGATGGACAAGCCGCATGTGGTTCACTTAAACACATACTTCCCAACGGAGATCAGTTATTGCGTCTAATTAATTATTATTTTATGTTAGTTCCAACAATGAGAATTTGGGAAATACGTGTACCGAAGTCATTGTTGCTGCTTTCACTGATTCGTGTTTCATTGTCTTGAAAACCATAACACGTACGGAAAAGTGTATTGCACGTAACGTGTGTGCTGCTTTTTTATCTACATTTTGTCGAAACTTTTTTTTTTTGCTCCGATAAATAACGAATTACGCTCGAGATGCGCGCAGAAACGTACGTAGTTATTACTATAAAGTGTCTGTTACTTTTATATGATTTTAAACAAATTGTAATCTACTGACAAAGCTTATTAGAACGTCCCATTATCAAATTTCATGTACCTTCATTCAGCGATTTTTCAGTTTCCGCGTGTGGATGTTCATGGCCAAAAATCATAGCACTTTTGTCATTCCCATAGTGCACTCGCAAAACTAGCCCCATAACCCGAATCCCCAATACGAGTATTGCAGAGATGGAATAAAGGCAGCCGGAACTGTGAGTGTGGATGGAGCTATAGGCCTGCATATACTCTATATAACTTCGCGATTTCATGACATGATACAGACATAATATGAACTGTATTCAGTATCTCTATAGAATAAAAAATGCGTATTGTAGCCTTCTGGATTATGACAACCTGTAGTCTAGATGGATACCTACGTTTCGGAGGACATACTGCCCTTAAATTCAGGGCACTTTCCTCTTTAGACGGAGGATGTATGTACCCATTCTCCTCACTTCTTCACACATTAGGCTACAATATACGTGGGCAATTCCAAAATCAACCTCCGACTGGTGGGTAAAAAGAAACGCGTTGTTATAGCGCCAAAGCTGACGCTCAGTAGTAACAAGTAACGTTTTTATCGCTGAACGCCTACCCTCATACATTTTCGCTGCGTAGTGTAGGAGTAATTACTGATGAAACATGGACACTATCATCGCCGCTCCCACCAGATGTGAGGTACGTATTCTGGGACCGTAAGGGAATTTTGTTGACAGAATTTATGCTACCAGGGACCACAACAACGTCAGAGGTTTATTGTGGAACGCTAAATAAGCTTCGGAGGTTGAGAAAAAAAAACGGCGCGGGATGCTAGCTAAAGGCGTCGTTCTGCACGACAACGCGCGGCCCCACACTGCGGCTCGGCTCGCACAAATGCTTTAATCAAGCTCTTCAACTGGGAGATTTTCGACCACCCTCCTTACAGTCCGGACCTGGCACCAAGCGATTACCATCTCTTCACCAAGATGCAGGTCTGGTTGGCTACCCAGCGCTTCCACACCAACGAAGAGCTCAGGGATGGCGTCAACATCTGGCTGCGTTACTTGGCGGCACCGTTCTTTGACGAGGACTACAAAAACTAGTGTCACGGTACAACAAATGCCTAAATGTGGATGGCAACCATATGGAGAAATAATGCAGTTATGTATGTAACTGCTCCATATAATAAAGTTTTGTTCTCTATTTTGTATTTTTTTAACCAGCCAATCGGAGGTTGATTTTGGAATTGCCCTCGTATATTGTTGACGTTATGGAAACGTCAGTTCTTGCAATTCTTCATGTAATTATATAGCAACACTGGGAGTATCTCAGGCTAGGCATATGTAGCTGTTCATAACAGGTAGTATGATGATGCGTGAATAATGATGGGAAAGGATGTGGAAGGAAGCGGTCGTGACATAATTTGAGGCACTGTTGTGGAATTTGCCTGGCATGACTGATGGAAACTACGAAAATCCTGTCAACATTGCCGGTATCTGGGTCGACATTCGTACTTGGAACTTCCGTACCTGAAGCCATTTTACTGTGACTCTTACGCCGTATAGAGTGGGTCTATAGAAGGCGTGTGCGGTGTTTAGCACTTGTTTTATTAGCTATAACGTTGAAGACTGGTGTTTTTCAACCGGTGGTGTGTGTACTAGTGGTGGTACGTAGGCGGTCATTTGGTAGTGGGCGCCGTTATTTGGGAAGTATATTATTTCCACAATTCTGTTTTAAAGATGTTAATTTATTACATTTTTTTAAAGCACATTGAAATGAAAAGAAAAACACTATGGAGCCATGCTAAACTTCAGTGTGGCTTGCAGTTAGGTTGTTAAACTAGAAAAATACAAACTACAGTCGGACTTGGTTATGACGTTATGAAAGGGACTGAAATTGTGTCGTTATAAACGAGCGTTGTTATCACCGAGGACAGTAATGTCATGGCTACTTACTTACTCCTTGGAGATGCCCCGCCCATCTCATTCTAATCGAATCTCATGGTTAACAGTGAGGAATTAACTGGTACCAGGCGGCAGACGGCATGTCGTATAAACCGATGTCGTTATAATCGGGTTCGACTGTATATTTTAGTAAAATTTCGGTACTTAGCAGTAGGCTTACATGTTTTGTTCGTGATTATGGTACGCGAGGAAACGAAGATTATAAAGCACTCTTGTAGAATACTCCTACCATGACCTAAGAAGTGACAGGCCCCTAAGCGTTCCCGTGAAATTCCACACCGCTGGAAATAACAATGACTAATTCTGTCGCTTCAACTGCCCTTCACTGTGTCAGAGCTGATGTACCAGTTATCTGCTGCTCGTCGAAGATGCTCTGTTGCAGTTGCTGAGGTCTTTGTATGGCAATACTGAATAAGTAATCGTGAAATGTGGACAAGAGATGGCCCTCAAGCTTTGGTCCTTGAACTGGGGGGTTAATACCCCTCACTGCAAAAGACTATAAAGTTACAGAATGTTACGTAGGAACTAATGGTACAATGATGAAGTCTAGAAGAGACTTAGGGGAGAGATGAGAGACGCCTAGCCAATTTTGGTTGGAAGAAGTAAAGGAACAAGTCTATGTGGGAGACTTTGGCACTGAGGGGAGGCAATAAGATGCGAGGATGTGGATTTGATCCATGTGGCTCAGTGGCGCCCTGTTGTGATTGCTGTAATGGACGGGCGGGCACTGTCAGGCTTCTCGAAAGGAGTTAATTAGATGTCACAATTATGATTTATTATATTTATTTGATTCTTTTTAAAGTTAAGGTAAATTTACTATCATCGGGGTTGTACACCGGGTCTTCTGGTAGACAGGCACCACGTTACGTTTCCGGGGGTAAACGTCGCCACCATATGCAGCTTAGAAGAGACGCTCCTTGCAAGACCGTAATCGCAGCATCGACTTCGAATATTTTTTAGATTTTTAATGACTATTATTGAAGTTGCTGAGACTGGATATAGCGTATTGTCCATACTTCAAAGCAGCTGTTAACATGAAAAAGGATTGAATACGGCATTATGTTACGGAAGAGTTACATTGGACGGCAACGGGCTAAATTAAAATAATTCCATGACTTTTGATGTGGACTTCGAGCACCGAAACTTATCGCAGTTAGTTTTTTTCCTCGCACATGCGAACCAAGATATCGTAGTCTATGTAGTATCTAGGCTACGGATTGGATGATCCGGTGTTCGAATATTGACAATTTTCCTCTCCTCCAAAAATGGAAAGAACCGCTCGGGGGCTCATCCAGCACCTTATTCTATGAGTATCGCGGGTAAAACGGCCGGGTCGTGAAGCTGATTGCTTACTTGCACTTAGCGGCGAGGTTAAGGATGTTTGCGGCTATACCGCTACTCTGCCTCTATGTATTCGTTGCTTATACACATACCGCTGTACCGTCACTTCTATTTGCCGACAATCCGAGTAAGGTAAACATAACAATGGCACTGGTTGTTACAGTATGCATGGCCTATTTATAATTTGACGTTCAGGTGACCGTGCATCGTGATAAATAAATAAATAAATACAGTTTTATTCCAAAAATAAATTTGAGAAATTGGTGCATCTAGTTGGTTTTATTATAAGAGCTTATTTATAGTTTAGTTAATTACACTGTCAATAGTTTATACGATGCGGCGTCGAATAGGTAGTGAACGGGGGAAGAAATCTGTCACGACTCAAATTTTTGCCCGGAGAGGCACAGACAAAAACACTTAAAACTTAAGTCAGGATAGGGGATGTTTAGGCCGAGATAAGAACCCAGGACCACCTGAGTGCTGCTCACTTGACTGCGACTTTCGGTATCAAAATAGAAGCTAAGCGTGGTTAGTTGCGAATTTTTAGGTGTTCGAAGTGGTGGTTCCTTTCTTCTGGAATGTGACGCCGCTTCACAAGGTAATAAGTTCCCGACGTATCGAAACACGCAGTGGTCTCGGAAAGTCGTGACGCGGAGTGATATCCCAGAAGAACGGAAACCAAAGCGTGGATATTAGGCCTGAGCCTATGTCGTCTGCCTGAGGTTTGAGGAAGTAGGTTCCTTCTCAGCTTTGACAAACATACGTGCCTTTACGGCATCACATTTCCGAAGACCGTAATCTTAGTAGGTCTACGCTCTTGTCGAGGATGTGTGGTTAAGTCTGGAACACCGCACTGAGTTAGGTTTGTGACATGCGGCCAGTGATTGTCCTTCTGGAGGAACAGGCCTTTGTCTTTCGTTGAATCTTTGCCGGCATCAAACACTGTACTGAAGCCTTCAGTAGTGTCCAGTCAGCTGACGAACAGAATGGAGAGTGTTACATATTCTGATCATTATTATAAAAAGGTAAGTTGTCTCTGTCAGTAATAAAGCAAAGCGCCATGGAGCAATTCTTAGCCATAGTGTGGCGTGGAGGTAGGCCGTCATCTTTACAACCTGGGCGCATAAACCCCGGGGAAAGGACATTCAGTAAAAAGACGGACCTCGAACTCGATTTGGATGCTTAGAAGAAAAAGAAAACCAGTTGCCCTGCCGGGAATTGAGCTCAAATTCTTCGGTCATCGAGCTCGTATCTTTATATACCTTTAAATTATTTAGCAGGGGAAATACTGAACAGATTTATTACCGAGAAACTGATAGTCTCTGTTTCCAGGTTTTCACAGTCGTTGATTTGATCATGTCGTGTTCTTCTGAGTTGTGACACCATACAGTCGTGTAGGTGGATATGACCTTTTCGAAGGAAATTGCCGTTTCCAACTTCAGGGATTATATGAGTTAGACGAGGATGCAGTAATTTTGTGTGGGCAGGTTGTATGCTGGTATCCACCTACGTGGCTACCATATGTTACACACCAAAACATCACACTTAAAGCTGCTAGTTGCTTACCGGTAATCTGAATGTTCGTTAATGTATTCACAAAAGTATGACACTGGACACTGTCCTGAGTGAGAGGAATTCAGTCAACGTATACCACTGTGTTCAATGAGAGTCTTTTAATAATGTGATTCGTTTTTAAGTTCTTTAGATGAACTGATATTCAAAGGATAAGTAGACTACTGAGTTAAAGGAACGAGGGATGGGAAGGGTTGAGGGAGACCGGAAACTGAAAATCTATTGTTTTTAGGTGCTTTCGCAAAATTGCGCAAAGTGACGATTAGCTTAGTCATGGTTGTCTGCCCTCCATCTGCATGGAGCAACTTGGCTCTCACTAGACGGATTTTCATGAAGTCCGATATTTGAATATTCTTCGAAAAGCTGTCGAGAAAATTCAAGTTTCATTACAATCGGACAGGAATAAGGGTTGAAGAATAAAAGACCAACTAGCTGTTTTATTTCACGTCTTATATGCTCAACATGTTTCGGACATTAATATATCCATCATCAGGAGCTTGCGAGTTTGCTGTTGAATTATCACATCGGTTTTTGTTCTCGGTTCGTTGTGTGTTGGAGATTTGGTGCGGCTGGGGTTGAGTGGTGTCCGTGTTGCAGGCTTCAGCCTGC
>Ga0123357_10002799_pt1 | contig 19688 bp, 7 predicted proteins | sample TergutEmb28metaG_FD_89873 | JGI IMG/M metagenome (GOLD analysis project Ga0123357, IMG submission 89873) | Embiratermes neotenicus P4 segment gut microbial communities from Petit-Saut dam, French Guiana - Emb289 P4 | ecosystem: Host-associated > Arthropoda: Insects > Digestive system > Gut ...
GTTTTTTCACGGGACATTTAAATTTACGTACTAAACCAGAAACGCTTTAGAGCGTTTAGAGGGGGAGGGGACTTTTAAATCCCGAGCGCTTTGGAGCGTTAGGGAGGGGAAAGGGTTAACCTATTCCCCCCTCCTCTCCCCCTCATCTGAAGCACAGCAACTGAACCTTTTAATTTGCCTTGATTCTCAAATTTTAAATTTTATAAACCAAATGAGGACATTCTTCTCATCATGTCAGCTCAGCACCTTAGGTTGCACCTACTTCAGACACAGTACTGATTCACTTAGGCTGTTTGGTGTGACAACAGGCAGTGCAGTGCTCACTGTTACCCCAATTTGTTGTGCATGGTCCACACTGTTTGTTTTAGTTGAATGTATTGCAGCTAATATCAAGTTTGTACTTACCACGTTACGGAAAGGTGTTGGAGATGGTTGCCTCTGGCTGACAGATGTGTGTCATGTCTAACAGGCATGTTTATTGTAAGTTAAGTGAGTTGACAGGAAGGGACTAGCAAGTTGTCAAATAAAATAATATACCTAAATAAAGGTACTAATTTCTTTTTTTTATCTTGGCTGTGAAATGTTTTGAGAGCAGTGGCAATTTTTTGATGCTCTTTTACAGATCAATCTCCCGTTTTTTTTGTCTGACGTTGAGACATAACAGAAGATGACATCTCGTAAGAAGGTGCTTTTGAAAGTAATTATCCTGGGTGATTCTGGAGTCGGTAAAACATCACTAATGAACCAGTATGTCAACAAGAAGTTTTCAAATCAGTACAAAGCGACGATTGGAGCTGACTTCCTTACAAAAGAGGTTATGGTAGACGACCGAATAGTTACGATGCAGGTCAGTGGTGAAAGTCAAGAAGAATTGTTAAGCCTGCTATGTAATGATGCTGTCAGATTCTGAGATTGCATAGTGTCAGTAGTAGATGTATAAATGAGTATGGAGCAGTGGTGGAATGACACAGACAGGCAAAACAGAAGTACTTAGAGAAAAAACCTGTGTTGATGCCAGTGCTTGTTTCTGTTGTGTTGTAGATATGGGACACTGCAGGACAGGAACGATTTCAGTCTCTGGGGGTGGCATTTTACCGAGGTGCGGACTGCTGCGTACTGGTCTTTGATGTATCTGCTCCAAACACATTCAAATCTCTAGACAGCTGGCGAGACGAGTTCCTAATACAGGCATCTCCTAGGGATCCAGAAAATTTTCCATTTGTTGTTCTTGGAAATAAAGTGGATCTTGAGAACAGAGCAGTAAGTATGTGGCCTGTTTTTGCATGGCTAAACTTTGTGTGGCCCTCGCCATTGTAATGTGCTGCAGGAACACGGTTACACCGGCAGTTGCTGAATTTTAAAGAAGAATGTGACAGCGTTGTCAATATGCAGTGCCTCTGGGACCACCTGTACAGTGCTGATTGTGTACTGTCAGTCCGCTGTTGTCCGCAGGTTGTGCTATAACCAGTTCTTGTCTTATGCCCCATTTAAAGTTGTTCTATTTGTCTTTTGTGCAGAAGGAACAAGATTACAAATGGTTTACTGTCTGACACAGTACACACACTTCAGCAAGACATTCTTTGCTGTGAATGTGGTGTATGGCCTTGCAGTACATGCATCACATCCCAGAATACTCTTAACCTTTATCAACACTGGTCTGAGAACTGCAGACATGGGGTTGTGAATGCACTTGTTGCAAACAGTACAGTTTACAGAAAGCTGTGAACACTGCCTTCTCCTGTAACTTTTATTAGTTTTTCCTCATTCATTGTAATGGTTTCTCTGGCTTTCACAAATGGGATTTTTTGAACAGGTGTCATCCAAACGTGCGCAGCAATGGTGTCAGAGTAAGAATAACATCCCGTACTTCGAGACCTCAGCCAAGGAAGCCATTAATGTAGAGCAGGCATTCCAGACGATTGCTAAGAACGCTCTGGCTCAGGAGAGTGAAGTTGAGCTATACAATGAATTTCCAGATCAGATCAAGTTGACTGGTGAGCAAAGAGGCAATCGACAAGATGCGTGCTCCTGCTAATCTGGTGAGTGTTGCCTCTGTTTATAGTCATTTCTTTGAAGAGTTGGGATCCAGCGTATCGTGTCACATCTGCGCATTCAGATGAATTATGTTTTGTGCTGGGGGGAAGACAGTCCCTCAACAACAGCCCCAACCTTGCAGAGGTCATGCACATCACATTTCAGTACATCTTTATGTATATAAAGGTGTTGGTGGTTTGTTCTTTCATTCCTTGTTTAGTAGGTTGCCATGACAACCATTGTTCCTGTGTTCTGGGTGCAGCACAATTGCTGTCATTGCTGGGTGTGTTCTGTCTGAGGTAGGTAATAAAAGTAGGGAGCATTATGAAAACTTCTGGCATAAGTAATAATAAACAGTAGTTGAATATCAAGTTTATATTGCTGGTTTGAAATAGCTGTAGATGTGTTTGATGATGTCTTCATGCACACACATAATGTGACTTGATGTCATTCTGGGCAAAGGCTGGACACATGGGTAGTGTGAAAAGTAACTGTGAGATGACAGCTGACTTGTAGGGAATCATATAATGGTTATGTCTTCAACAGAATAAGGTAGGTTATGAACACAGAGATGGATCGTGAGACATAAACAGTTTGTGGCTGTAATACAAGTGCAATGTGGGTTCTTGATGTGGTGCACATACATACTGCTGTCAGTTAAAATAATTGCAAAGTTATGTCTCTGCATGCTATGAAGGTGTATATGGGGAAGTAGAGGTACAGATCCATTCATTCTGAACTTCGGCTTTAGTGGGGGGTGAGCAGTCGTCATCATGGCCCTGCTGCCTTATCCTGGGAATAGATCCACAGTACCCATTGCATATGATGAGACTGGGTGGGCCCTAAACTTGGTCTGAGTGTTATGGATAAGAGAAAAATTCCTTTCGCCTGTCAGGAATAAAACCCCAGATCATCCAGCCCACAGCCTGGTCACTGAACTGTGTGCTGCCCTGGTTACCTTCATGATCAGCCAGTGTCGCAGGTAACAGCAGCAACTGATTGGGCAAGGTAAATGCACCCACTGTTACCTGGTAGTGGTTGTGACTTGATGTGACAAGAAATTTAGAATACACTGGTTGAACACGATTCCCCTGCACTTGACTGCTCACCTCTAGTGCATTGTACCTCTGATTGCTGGTGTGTGCTGGGACAACTGTACATGTGCTGTTGCAGCAACAGTCGGGGTGTCGGCATGTATTGTGTATCTAGTCTGTGCTTCCACTGTACTAATGTGTTCTGTGTACATTTTATTTTAGATGATGGCTTCGGAGGAGCAGAGAAGTATGTGGGAGGTTTAAGGATGTGATATCTCATAGGCTGTAGACAGCCTTGTGTACAGCAGTTAACACAATAAATGGACTGAGAGAGAGATAAAGTACTATCAAAATTTAAAACAAGTTTTTGCAGAGAAGATTGTCATTAGTGTTATTATTGATGGAAATTGTTGAGCGAGAATGTTATGACAGATAATTCATGAAGTAGTTTCCTGGTACATACATTTGTTTGTTATGTTATTTTGTTTGTTTGTTTCTTTTTTTTATAATGTGTAATAGAATCAATTTTGTAATTGCTAAGTGCAAGAGAATGTTTTATTAACATGCGTAAATCCTATGCCAAAATCAGCAGTTGAACACATTGAATTTTCGTGAGGTTTCTTTGTCAGCAGTAACAATAAATATCTATGAAAGTAGATTTGTGTATGTGTTCAAATCTTTTGTGACACAGAACTAAATGACATTGATCACTGCATGCATGATGGAGATACAGCTTATTGCCACCTACTATTATTATTATTATTTTTATATTATTATCATTATTATTTTATTATTAAATTAGGTGGAAACTATTTTTGTGTCGACAGTTCATGTATGATTTGTTTGTTGTACCGAAAGATAAATACCTATCAGCATTTTATATTAAGAAAACAGAATACTTTCAGTAATATTATTTTGTTGGCTAAGGTCATTTTATATTTAAACTTATGTAATCTGCTGCAACAGCTGCTGCTGCAACAGCTGCTGCTGCTGCTGCTGCTGCTGCTGCTGCCGCTGTATCATCCAGTAACATAATAATAAAAATCTCATTTAATGGTAATTCGTCTCGACCTTGCAGTATTGCTGAAGATAAATATAAATTGTGATACAAGCAGTGTCTGTGTGCATGTTCCACTCCTTATGTACAAGGTGAGATGATGCAGGGTGTAAATTGCTACTTGCTTCACACAGAACAGTAGTTAACAGTTGCAGAACCAGAAACCAGACCATTTGATGGTATAATATGAAGTTGTGTGTATACAGTAACTTAGGTGGCTGGTCCAACAGCTTTCTTTGTTGTTGTCTGTGGCTTTGTATGCAGCCACCTCCATGCTGTTACATAAATTGCAGAGGATACAAGCGTACAATGCCACCTACTTTAAATAAAATTAACATTTTAAAAGTGGACATTGAAGTTGTCTTGTTGATGATATGCATCTGTGTGTTGTGGTAATGTATCTTTTAACAGTAACACAACCATAATGAATAATTCTTCTTTCCCATCCCTTGTAATCTTAACGGTGCTATTGGAGCCCCAAAGCTGTGTGTTTACAACATTGTTTCTCAAACTTTCTTTTACCCTGGAGCCATTACAAAAGTCTCATTCTGGAGGGCCCCTCAACAGAAATTGTCTCACTTTTTCTACTCGTAAGGTACAACTGGTGGTATCATTTACAGTTGGAGTAATTGTGTATGTGCCAAACACTGGTGGAAAAAAGAAACCAAGATTTGGAAACACTTGAAGGGAGCAACTATGCTGTACTGAGCAGGAACTGCACCATGTTACACACTTATTCTAGAGAATCGCATTGTTTCAAATATTAAACATGTTCATTACAGTGTATTTTTCTTCTAAAATAGGAAGGCAGGAACAATGTTGCGGACCCCGTAGGGTCCACAAACCACGCATCAAAACCTCCTCATTAGTATCAAGTGCTGTTTCTAGAAGCTGAAGTGACCAAAATAGTAACATCCTGTTGCACCCCTAGATGTCAGCAGTCAGTCACAAAACCGGTACATATCTCAGGGATAAGATACATGACGATGTTGAAACAAAATGTTGTTTGTTCCCCAGTTTGAGAAGGCAAGGCTGAGGGTAAAATATATGGACCTTAGTTCTTTCTTTCTGTCATTACAACATTGTACAGTACAAGTATACAGAATTGTCCTTCAGTAAAAACCCCCAACACATTGCAAATACACTTGGTCTACAGTGAATTTGTTGTTTTGGCTGTGCGGTGACCATTGGGGAGAACAAACAATTTAAAGTGTACATTACTGACCTTCCATGGTGAACCTTGCATGAAGTCAGCTGAGCTATTGCTGGACATAACTAAACACAGCTGTATAGTCACATTCTCTTTTGTAATGTGTATTTGTCCCAAACACTGTAGACGGTAAACAGTTTTACGATTTAGACAGTATACTGTTGATTTAATAGACTGCCATTTAGCAGATTTCAGATTGAACAGACCAAACTTTGGTGCTGGAATTTTTCACACATACAGAGCCAGGCAATTAGACAATGAAAAGGCTGGTAAATTCTCACAGATTGTGAGAGAAATTTGAACTGTTTTCATACATTTTGATAAAATTTGCTGACAACATTGTTTGTTAAAATTACGATTTTGTTAGATACCAATGAATCATATCTACTGCCTGGGAGGACAGAAGATGTGGCACTTTGCAGTACCATCTTAGTCTCTTGCCATCACAGTGACCAGATTCAGCTGCAGAATATTTTCAGTAGACTAAGTTTGTGTGGGAACTTTTTTCATCTGCTAAAGTTGATAAGTACGGGGCTTGAGAAAGGCAAGAATAAATGTTGACTGTATGTATATATACATCAAATGCTTGAGTTACCTGACAAGCTGCAGTGTGGTTTAGTCCACGCAATCACATATACAGGATATGGTGTGAACAAACAAACACTGGTATTAGGAAGGGGAGGCTGAACGTACAACATGTGCAGCAAAGTTCTTTCATTCTGTTCCTACAACACTGCTGAAATACTCATCATTTGATATAGAAGACATTTTCCATAATGCTAAAGGTGTTCCAAGGAAACATGTGAAGCCAGCAAAACAAGTAGATTTAAATGAAGTTGTGATGAAATGGTATTTACTGCAAAGTTCCTTTGGTAGGAATGTGATGTGTTGAGTTGGTCTGCAGCTAGCACAGTAGCAGATAATATGAAAATTCAGCTTACAGCACATCATGGTTGGCTGTCACAATGTCAGAAATTTGCCAGATTATGATATAGCATTGCATATAGGCACTCAGTTTGTGAAGCTGGCCGTGTGCTTGCCGGAAATGGTAACCTTTAGTGAAACGAGCTGCCTAGAGTGGAGTTAGTGGACAGCACCCCTATGGGGCTTTGCAGAAAGTACTGTACATTGTTATGCACATTGCATCACATTTCTTGTGCATATTATATTTTTAATATCTAGAAAACCCTCTTCTCACATGGTGGACATTTAGGTTTAAGAGTTGGCCTGCTCCTTTGTTAAATAGAGGGACTACTGCATTCTGTAGGAGCACATAGTGTTAATGTGTATTTGTTATAGTTCATGTACATTGTGAAGTGTGTCCAATATTAAACATGTGGTAGTATATTTAGTACAGCTTTGTGTTACGTGCTGTAGTCTTCTGAGTTTTCCTTGACTGATGATTGTGCATCCGTTCGTCACCAAACACCGGTGTAGAAAGGGTGTTCTTTCAAATGTAGTATGTTGTGCTGTGCCTTTATGTAATGCGTCTGGGGGTTATTGAGTTTAGTGGTTACAGATATCTTGCGCAGGCAAAGAGGACTAGATGTGGTCTTGTAAGAGTTGGTAGCAGCTGTTACATTGAGGAGCAGATTTGTTGTGGTCCAGAATTTGTGTTTGCTGTGGTGGTTTTTTGTTCAGGGATCAAGTGTGCTGTGTATGTGTCTGGCATGTGTTGAATGTTGTGTGAGTTTGGGGTCATACTGAACTGTAGGCACTTGATAGTCAGCATAGTTGCCTACTGATACTTTGTGTGCGCATGCGCGCGCGCGCGTGTGTGTGTATGTATGTGTGAGAGAGAGATACTTGTTTAATTATGTTGACAGTAGTGCATGTTGTGTTTCCAGTTGGTCATCTTCAGTTCTGCATGTAATCATGCCTGTGCATGTGTTGCATATGTTACCAGTGTGTGACTTTTATGAAGTTGGGCAGTGTGAGTAGCATTTCTATTTATTCCGGCAGTGCTTTGCTGATAAAATTACTGTCAATTTCATTTTTAATTTCATGCACATGTTTTTGAGAAACAAAGTATTTTATTGTACATAAATGTGATAAAGTAAAAAAAAAATTCATTCTTAAGCATATGTTTATTACTTTGTATAAAGAAACTTGCATGATGCTGCTGTTTCTAATTGCATATGTTTAAGGTGGCTGACAAGGAACACACGTGGCTGGTATTGGAAGTTCCCTGTAGTGTTACAGCATTAGTTATATTCTGCAGAGGCTTATGTGCTGCAGAATGTTGAACTTTCTGTTAATCTGGATGGCTGGCCATATAAGTGGGTCCTGGAAATGTTATGTTTTTGCACCGTACATTGTAATATAATTATACAATATAAACCAACAAAATGCACATTTTATAAATTAATATTTTAATTTTTAGTTTTGATGTCTTCTTCTTGTTTCGAACCCAAGGGTTCGTCTTCAGGGAGATGGTTATATATACATTTATGGTACAGTATGTTTTACGTGCATTGGTATAAGCAATCTTAGTATGTAGAAGAGAGTATTCTTCTCTAAAATGCTAAGAACCACCCAGTCACCCAACAACATTGTGGCACATATCAGGCAGTGTGCATCCTCAGAAACATTACTGCGAGAATCTTAAATCTGCTGAGTGTATCTTGTGTTGTGATTTTGAGTAGTCTCAGAAGTATCATACATCCTGAGAACTTTTTTTCCTTCCCTCTCCCCCCCTGGTCCCAGATCATACGTTTAAGGAGCAGGTGTAGATGATGGATGTTAGTTATATCACACAGTTACTCAGAATGTGTTAAATATGTGATGTTAGTCCTTTTGATTGTTTTGTGTTAGACAAGAGGATCAGTTCTGTAGTTACAGTCTTATGACCATGAAAATGTGGATTAAGTTCACCTGGCCATGATTTTGTCGCAGGACTGGGATGAAGCCCTAGTTCAGATGCAGGGACTGAGGCCACTGTAAGAACAGCAGAATGATTCCCTTTTTTACCATTCCAGGTTATAATAATTTGTGAGTTGTGAAAGTCACTTTACCGTTACAGTACCCTTGTGTCATGCAAACACTACATTATTTACTGCAAACCACAAGCAGAAAATGTCAATAAGGAGCTACAGAAATTGTCCGAATTACTGTGTTGTCCACCATGTGGACTGCACATTTAACATCTCCTAAGCATGGTTTCATAAATAAGGTGGTGTTTACTTGGAATGTCAGTTCAGTCTGTGTGGAGTGACAATTGGGACATTTGGTTGTGTGTGTGTGCGTGCGTGCGTGTGTGTGCGTGCGCGCGCTAGCTGGAGTGTTGCAAATTACTGTGAACTGGTGGTGATTTGAGTACAAATGAATGACAGAGGTACATGAATAATTTTCTTCTTTGGACACAACTCTTTTCATCTGTGGGGTCCATGTGTGATGCAATTGTACCGTATTGATACCACAGCAGTTAGAATGCTGGAGCCATAGCAACATGTGTGAACTTGTACTGAAGGTACTGAAGAGGCACAGGTGAAACATTTCAGTTCATGTTCATTGCAATATATTGGTAACTTGGCTGATGCAGAGCGCCCATTTGTGGTTCAGTAAGTTCAGCAATGTCATATGATAAAAAAAGTAGTTAAAAGTGTGCACAGTTATATAGAATAAGACAAGTAACCATAGTGAAGAAGTTGTTTGACCCCACAATTTTAAATCCAATTGTAGTCATCAGGCAAGGGCTGGGGGGGGATTTACCAACACAGTTTGGTTTTCATACTTGTGCTTGTAGCATTTTGCAGCAGATCTCCAGTGGCACACACTGATGCTGTCTTATCCTTTAATGTTCATGATCATGTGGAATATACAAATATACATTTTTGTAATCGCTGCTCTATTTATGTTTGTTCAATAAAGCTAATGTTTTAGTTTCATGACCTGCAAGTGATGCAGCAGACCCATTTTCACGTATGAAGAGAAGTGTGATATCTGTGTTATTCATGAATATCATTTTGTTGTATGTCAACATTGTTACTAGTATAGAAGTATTTCTGTTAGAAATAAATATAGCACTCTTCAGTGTTGTGTGCTTTGGAAGTTAAGGGTAATAAAAGGCCAGTGGACTTAATGCCAACTTTGAATCTGCAAGGTCCTTATTTTGTCTGGCAATGACTGTTTGTCACTGCCTGCTTGTACTCCACCATGCGTGGTAGCATTTGGCCAAGTGGGCTGTGGTGATGCTGTAAAATGAGCAGCTTGTCAGATGAACAATGACCCTATAGTTGCCAACCCAGTATGCAGACAATGGAGACTTATCAGTTCTCTCAGAATGCTTACCCCGTAAGCTGAGTAGTAATGGGGCCATCTTAATCTTACATGACTGTGTCTTGTATTTGAACAATGTCTTTATTTGATAAGGTTGAGTAAAGAGAGACCAGCTTGTTGTCACTTGCTTTATTATTTCTTTACTTAATGCTCAACATGTTTCGGATGTTAATACATCCACCCTCAGGAGCTTGCGACTTATGTGTTGAGTTATTTCGTGGGTTACATTGATCAATGTAACCCACGAAATAACTCAACACATAAGTCGCAAGCTCCTGAGGGTGGATGTATTAACATCCGAAACATGTTGAGCATTAAGTAAAGAAATAATAAAGCAAGTGACAACAAGCTGGTCTCTCTTTACTCAACCTTATCAAATAAAGACATTGTTCAAATACAAGACACAGTCATGTAAGATTAAGATGGCCCCATTACTACTCAGCTTACGGGGTAAGCATTCTGAGAGAACTGATAAGTCTCCATTGTCTGCATACTGGGTTGGCAACTATAGGGTCATTGTTCATCTGACAAGCTGCTCATTTTACAGCATCACCACAGCCCACTTGGCCAAATGCTACCACGCATGGTGGAGTACAAGCAGGCAGTGACAAACAGTCATTGCCAGACAAAATAAGGACCTTGCAGATTCAAAGTTGGCATTAAGTCCACTGGCCTTTTATTACCCTTAACTTCCAAAGCACACAACACTGAAGAGTGCTATATTTATTTCTAACAGAAATACTTCTATACTAGTAACAATGTTGACATACAACAAAATGATATTCATGAATAACACAGATATCACACTTCTCTTCATACGTGAAAATGGGTCTGCTGCATCACTTGCAGGTCATGAAACTAAAACATTAGCTTTATTGAACAAACATAAATAGAGCAGCGATTACAAAAATGTATATTTGTATATTCCACATGATCATGAACATTAAAGGATAAGACAGCATCAGTGTGTGCCACTGGAGATCTGCTGCAAAATGCTACAAGCACAAGTATGAAAACCAAACTGTGTTGGTAAATCCCCCCCCAGCCCTTGCCTGATGACTACAATTGGATTTAAAATTGTGGGGTCAAACAACTTCTTCACTATGGTTACTTGTCTTATTCTATATAACTGTGCACACTTTTAACTACTTTTTTTATCATATGACATTGCTGAACTTACTGAACCACAAATGGGCGCTCTGCATCAGCCAAGTTACCAATATATTGCAATGAACATGAACTGAAATGTTTCACCTGTGCCTCTTCAGTACCTTCAGTACAAGTTCACACATGTTGCTATGGCTCCAGCATTCTAACTGCTGTGGTATCAATACGGTACAATTGCATCACACATGGACCCCACAGATGAAAAGAGTTGTGTCCAAAGAAGAAAATTATTCATGTACCTCTGTCATTCATTTGTACTCAAATCACCACCAGTTCACAGTAATTTGCAACACTCCAGCTAGCGCGCGCACGCACACACACGCACGCACGCACACACACACAACCAAATGTCCCAATTGTCACTCCACACAGACTGAACTGACATTCCAAGTAAACACCACCTTATTTATGAAACCATGCTTAGGAGATGTTAAATGTGCAGTCCACATGGTGGACAACACAGTAATTCGGACAATTTCTGTAGCTCCTTATTGACATTTTCTGCTTGTGGTTTGCAGTAAATAATGTAGTGTTTGCATGACACAAGGGTACTGTAACGGTAAAGTGACTTTCACAACTCACAAATTATTATAACCTGGAATGGTAAAAAAGGGAATCATTCTGCTGTTCTTACAGTGGCCTCAGTCCCTGCATCTGAACTAGGGCTTCATCCCAGTCCTGCGACAAAATCATGGCCAGGTGAACTTAATCCACATTTTCATGGTCATAAGACTGTAACTACAGAACTGATCCTCTTGTCTAACACAAAACAATCAAAAGGACTAACATCACATATTTAACACATTCTGAGTAACTGTGTGATATAACTAACATCCATCATCTACACCTGCTCCTTAAACGTATGATCTGGGACCAGGGGGGGAGAGGGAAGGAAAAAAAGTTCTCAGGATGTATGATACTTCTGAGACTACTCAAAATCACAACACAAGATACACTCAGCAGATTTAAGATTCTCGCAGTAATGTTTCTGAGGATGCACACTGCCTGATATGTGCCACAATGTTGTTGGGTGACTGGGTGGTTCTTAGCATTTTAGAGAAGAATACTCTCTTCTACATACTAAGATTGCTTATACCAATGCACGTAAAACATACTGTACCATAAATGTATATATAACCATCTCCCTGAAGACGAACCCTTGGGTTCGAAACAAGAAGAAGACATCAAAACTAAAAATTAAAATATTAATTTATAAAATGTGCATTTTGTTGGTTTATATTGTATAATTATATTACAATGTACGGTGCAAAAACATAACATTTCCAGGACCCACTTATATGGCCAGCCATCCAGATTAACAGAAAGTTCAACATTCTGCAGCACATAAGCCTCTGCAGAATATAACTAATGCTGTAACACTACAGGGAACTTCCAATACCAGCCACGTGTGTTCCTTGTCAGCCACCTTAAACATATGCAATTAGAAACAGCAGCATCATGCAAGTTTCTTTATACAAAGTAATAAACATATGCTTAAGAATGAATTTTTTTTTTACTTTATCACATTTATGTACAATAAAATACTTTGTTTCTCAAAAACATGTGCATGAAATTAAAAATGAAATTGACAGTAATTTTATCAGCAAAGCACTGCCGGAATAAATAGAAATGCTACTCACACTGCCCAACTTCATAAAAGTCACACACTGGTAACATATGCAACACATGCACAGGCATGATTACATGCAGAACTGAAGATGACCAACTGGAAACACAACATGCACTACTGTCAACATAATTAAACAAGTATCTCTCTCTCACACATACATACACACACACGCGCGCGCGCGCATGCGCACACAAAGTATCAGTAGGCAACTATGCTGACTATCAAGTGCCTACAGTTCAGTATGACCCCAAACTCACACAACATTCAACACATGCCAGACACATACACAGCACACTTGATCCCTGAACAAAAAACCACCACAGCAAACACAAATTCTGGACCACAACAAATCTGCTCCTCAATGTAACAGCTGCTACCAACTCTTACAAGACCACATCTAGTCCTCTTTGCCTGCGCAAGATATCTGTAACCACTAAACTCAATAACCCCCAGACGCATTACATAAAGGCACAGCACAACATACTACATTTGAAAGAACACCCTTTCTACACCGGTGTTTGGTGACGAACGGATGCACAATCATCAGTCAAGGAAAACTCAGAAGACTACAGCACGTAACACAAAGCTGTACTAAATATACTACCACATGTTTAATATTGGACACACTTCACAATGTACATGAACTATAACAAATACACATTAACACTATGTGCTCCTACAGAATGCAGTAGTCCCTCTATTTAACAAAGGAGCAGGCCAACTCTTAAACCTAAATGTCCACCATGTGAGAAGAGGGTTTTCTAGATATTAAAAATATAATATGCACAAGAAATGTGATGCAATGTGCATAACAATGTACAGTACTTTCTGCAAAGCCCCATAGGGGTGCTGTCCACTAACTCCACTCTAGGCAGCTCGTTTCACTAAAGGTTACCATTTCCGGCAAGCACACGGCCAGCTTCACAAACTGAGTGCCTATATGCAATGCTATATCATAATCTGGCAAATTTCTGACATTGTGACAGCCAACCATGATGTGCTGTAAGCTGAATTTTCATATTATCTGCTACTGTGCTAGCTGCAGACCAACTCAACACATCACATTCCTACCAAAGGAACTTTGCAGTAAATACCATTTCATCACAACTTCATTTAAATCTACTTGTTTTGCTGGCTTCACATGTTTCCTTGGAACACCTTTAGCATTATGGAAAATGTCTTCTATATCAAATGATGAGTATTTCAGCAGTGTTGTAGGAACAGAATGAAAGAACTTTGCTGCACATGTTGTACGTTCAGCCTCCCCTTCCTAATACCAGTGTTTGTTTGTTCACACCATATCCTGTATATGTGATTGCGTGGACTAAACCACACTGCAGCTTGTCAGGTAACTCAAGCATTTGATGTATATATACATACAGTCAACATTTATTCTTGCCTTTCTCAAGCCCCGTACTTATCAACTTTAGCAGATGAAAAAAGTTCCCACACAAACTTAGTCTACTGAAAATATTCTGCAGCTGAATCTGGTCACTGTGATGGCAAGAGACTAAGATGGTACTGCAAAGTGCCACATCTTCTGTCCTCCCAGGCAGTAGATATGATTCATTGGTATCTAACAAAATCGTAATTTTAACAAACAATGTTGTCAGCAAATTTTATCAAAATGTATGAAAACAGTTCAAATTTCTCTCACAATCTGTGAGAATTTACCAGCCTTTTCATTGTCTAATTGCCTGGCTCTGTATGTGTGAAAAATTCCAGCACCAAAGTTTGGTCTGTTCAATCTGAAATCTGCTAAATGGCAGTCTATTAAATCAACAGTATACTGTCTAAATCGTAAAACTGTTTACCGTCTACAGTGTTTGGGACAAATACACATTACAAAAGAGAATGTGACTATACAGCTGTGTTTAGTTATGTCCAGCAATAGCTCAGCTGACTTCATGCAAGGTTCACCATGGAAGGTCAGTAATGTACACTTTAAATTGTTTGTTCTCCCCAATGGTCACCGCACAGCCAAAACAACAAATTCACTGTAGACCAAGTGTATTTGCAATGTGTTGGGGGTTTTTACTGAAGGACAATTCTGTATACTTGTACTGTACAATGTTGTAATGACAGAAAGAAAGAACTAAGGTCCATATATTTTACCCTCAGCCTTGCCTTCTCAAACTGGGGAACAAACAACATTTTGTTTCAACATCGTCATGTATCTTATCCCTGAGATATGTACCGGTTTTGTGACTGACTGCTGACATCTAGGGGTGCAACAGGATGTTACTATTTTGGTCACTTCAGCTTCTAGAAACAGCACTTGATACTAATGAGGAGGTTTTGATGCGTGGTTTGTGGACCCTACGGGGTCCGCAACATTGTTCCTGCCTTCCTATTTTAGAAGAAAAATACACTGTAATGAACATGTTTAATATTTGAAACAATGCGATTCTCTAGAATAAGTGTGTAACATGGTGCAGTTCCTGCTCAGTACAGCATAGTTGCTCCCTTCAAGTGTTTCCAAATCTTGGTTTCTTTTTTCCACCAGTGTTTGGCACATACACAATTACTCCAACTGTAAATGATACCACCAGTTGTACCTTACGAGTAGAAAAAGTGAGACAATTTCTGTTGAGGGGCCCTCCAGAATGAGACTTTTGTAATGGCTCCAGGGTAAAAGAAAGTTTGAGAAACAATGTTGTAAACACACAGCTTTGGGGCTCCAATAGCACCGTTAAGATTACAAGGGATGGGAAAGAAGAATTATTCATTATGGTTGTGTTACTGTTAAAAGATACATTACCACAACACACAGATGCATATCATCAACAAGACAACTTCAATGTCCACTTTTAAAATGTTAATTTTATTTAAAGTAGGTGGCATTGTACGCTTGTATCCTCTGCAATTTATGTAACAGCATGGAGGTGGCTGCATACAAAGCCACAGACAACAACAAAGAAAGCTGTTGGACCAGCCACCTAAGTTACTGTATACACACAACTTCATATTATACCATCAAATGGTCTGGTTTCTGGTTCTGCAACTGTTAACTACTGTTCTGTGTGAAGCAAGTAGCAATTTACACCCTGCATCATCTCACCTTGTACATAAGGAGTGGAACATGCACACAGACACTGCTTGTATCACAATTTATATTTATCTTCAGCAATACTGCAAGGTCGAGACGAATTACCATTAAATGAGATTTTTATTATTATGTTACTGGATGATACAGCGGCAGCAGCAGCAGCAGCAGCAGCAGCAGCAGCTGTTGCAGCAGCAGCTGTTGCAGCAGATTACATAAGTTTAAATATAAAATGACCTTAGCCAACAAAATAATATTACTGAAAGTATTCTGTTTTCTTAATATAAAATGCTGATAGGTATTTATCTTTCGGTACAACAAACAAATCATACATGAACTGTCGACACAAAAATAGTTTCCACCTAATTTAATAATAAAATAATAATGATAATAATATAAAAATAATAATAATAATAGTAGGTGGCAATAAGCTGTATCTCCATCATGCATGCAGTGATCAATGTCATTTAGTTCTGTGTCACAAAAGATTTGAACACATACACAAATCTACTTTCATAGATATTTATTGTTACTGCTGACAAAGAAACCTCACGAAAATTCAATGTGTTCAACTGCTGATTTTGGCATAGGATTTACGCATGTTAATAAAACATTCTCTTGCACTTAGCAATTACAAAATTGATTCTATTACACATTATAAAAAAAAGAAACAAACAAACAAAATAACATAACAAACAAATGTATGTACCAGGAAACTACTTCATGAATTATCTGTCATAACATTCTCGCTCAACAATTTCCATCAATAATAACACTAATGACAATCTTCTCTGCAAAAACTTGTTTTAAATTTTGATAGTACTTTATCTCTCTCTCAGTCCATTTATTGTGTTAACTGCTGTACACAAGGCTGTCTACAGCCTATGAGATATCACATCCTTAAACCTCCCACATACTTCTCTGCTCCTCCGAAGCCATCATCTAAAATAAAATGTACACAGAACACATTAGTACAGTGGAAGCACAGACTAGATACACAATACATGCCGACACCCCGACTGTTGCTGCAACAGCACATGTACAGTTGTCCCAGCACACACCAGCAATCAGAGGTACAATGCACTAGAGGTGAGCAGTCAAGTGCAGGGGAATCGTGTTCAACCAGTGTATTCTAAATTTCTTGTCACATCAAGTCACAACCACTACCAGGTAACAGTGGGTGCATTTACCTTGCCCAATCAGTTGCTGCTGTTACCTGCGACACTGGCTGATCATGAAGGTAACCAGGGCAGCACACAGTTCAGTGACCAGGCTGTGGGCTGGATGATCTGGGGTTTTATTCCTGACAGGCGAAAGGAATTTTTCTCTTATCCATAACACTCAGACCAAGTTTAGGGCCCACCCAGTCTCATCATATGCAATGGGTACTGTGGATCTATTCCCAGGATAAGGCAGCAGGGCCATGATGACGACTGCTCACCCCCCACTAAAGCCGAAGTTCAGAATGAATGGATCTGTACCTCTACTTCCCCATATACACCTTCATAGCATGCAGAGACATAACTTTGCAATTATTTTAACTGACAGCAGTATGTATGTGCACCACATCAAGAACCCACATTGCACTTGTATTACAGCCACAAACTGTTTATGTCTCACGATCCATCTCTGTGTTCATAACCTACCTTATTCTGTTGAAGACATAACCATTATATGATTCCCTACAAGTCAGCTGTCATCTCACAGTTACTTTTCACACTACCCATGTGTCCAGCCTTTGCCCAGAATGACATCAAGTCACATTATGTGTGTGCATGAAGACATCATCAAACACATCTACAGCTATTTCAAACCAGCAATATAAACTTGATATTCAACTACTGTTTATTATTACTTATGCCAGAAGTTTTCATAATGCTCCCTACTTTTATTACCTACCTCAGACAGAACACACCCAGCAATGACAGCAATTGTGCTGCACCCAGAACACAGGAACAATGGTTGTCATGGCAACCTACTAAACAAGGAATGAAAGAACAAACCACCAACACCTTTATATACATAAAGATGTACTGAAATGTGATGTGCATGACCTCTGCAAGGTTGGGGCTGTTGTTGAGGGACTGTCTTCCCCCCAGCACAAAACATAATTCATCTGAATGCGCAGATGTGACACGATACGCTGGATCCCAACTCTTCAAAGAAATGACTATAAACAGAGGCAACACTCACCAGATTAGCAGGAGCACGCATCTTGTCGATTGCCTCTTTGCTCACCAGTCAACTTGATCTGATCTGGAAATTCATTGTATAGCTCAACTTCACTCTCCTGAGCCAGAGCGTTCTTAGCAATCGTCTGGAATGCCTGCTCTACATTAATGGCTTCCTTGGCTGAGGTCTCGAAGTACGGGATGTTATTCTTACTCTGACACCATTGCTGCGCACGTTTGGATGACACCTGTTCAAAAAATCCCATTTGTGAAAGCCAGAGAAACCATTACAATGAATGAGGAAAAACTAATAAAAGTTACAGGAGAAGGCAGTGTTCACAGCTTTCTGTAAACTGTACTGTTTGCAACAAGTGCATTCACAACCCCATGTCTGCAGTTCTCAGACCAGTGTTGATAAAGGTTAAGAGTATTCTGGGATGTGATGCATGTACTGCAAGGCCATACACCACATTCACAGCAAAGAATGTCTTGCTGAAGTGTGTGTACTGTGTCAGACAGTAAACCATTTGTAATCTTGTTCCTTCTGCACAAAAGACAAATAGAACAACTTTAAATGGGGCATAAGACAAGAACTGGTTATAGCACAACCTGCGGACAACAGCGGACTGACAGTACACAATCAGCACTGTACAGGTGGTCCCAGAGGCACTGCATATTGACAACGCTGTCACATTCTTCTTTAAAATTCAGCAACTGCCGGTGTAACCGTGTTCCTGCAGCACATTACAATGGCGAGGGCCACACAAAGTTTAGCCATGCAAAAACAGGCCACATACTTACTGCTCTGTTCTCAAGATCCACTTTATTTCCAAGAACAACAAATGGAAAATTTTCTGGATCCCTAGGAGATGCCTGTATTAGGAACTCGTCTCGCCAGCTGTCTAGAGATTTGAATGTGTTTGGAGCAGATACATCAAAGACCAGTACGCAGCAGTCCGCACCTCGGTAAAATGCCACCCCCAGAGACTGAAATCGTTCCTGTCCTGCAGTGTCCCATATCTACAACACAACAGAAACAAGCACTGGCATCAACACAGGTTTTTTCTCTAAGTACTTCTGTTTTGCCTGTCTGTGTCATTCCACCACTGCTCCATACTCATTTATACATCTACTACTGACACTATGCAATCTCAGAATCTGACAGCATCATTACATAGCAGGCTTAACAATTCTTCTTGACTTTCACCACTGACCTGCATCGTAACTATTCGGTCGTCTACCATAACCTCTTTTGTAAGGAAGTCAGCTCCAATCGTCGCTTTGTACTGATTTGAAAACTTCTTGTTGACATACTGGTTCATTAGTGATGTTTTACCGACTCCAGAATCACCCAGGATAATTACTTTCAAAAGCACCTTCTTACGAGATGTCATCTTCTGTTATGTCTCAACGTCAGACAAAAAAAACGGGAGATTGATCTGTAAAAGAGCATCAAAAAATTGCCACTGCTCTCAAAACATTTCACAGCCAAGATAAAAAAAAGAAATTAGTACCTTTATTTAGGTATATTATTTTATTTGACAACTTGCTAGTCCCTTCCTGTCAACTCACTTAACTTACAATAAACATGCCTGTTAGACATGACACACATCTGTCAGCCAGAGGCAACCATCTCCAACACCTTTCCGTAACGTGGTAAGTACAAACTTGATATTAGCTGCAATACATTCAACTAAAACAAACAGTGTGGACCATGCACAACAAATTGGGGTAACAGTGAGCACTGCACTGCCTGTTGTCACACCAAACAGCCTAAGTGAATCAGTACTGTGTCTGAAGTAGGTGCAACCTAAGGTGCTGAGCTGACATGATGAGAAGAATGTCCTCATTTGGTTTATAAAATTTAAAATTTGAGAATCAAGGCAAATTAAAAGGTTCAGTTGCTGTGCTTCAGATGAGGGGGAGAGGAGGGGGGAATAGGTTAACCCTTTCCCCTCCCTAACGCTCCAAAGCGCTCGGGATTTAAAAGTCCCCTCCCCCTCTAAACGCTCTAAAGCGTTTCTGGTTTAGTACGTAAATTTAAATGTCCCGTGAAAAAAC
>Ga0123357_10002801_pt1 | contig 19686 bp, 6 predicted proteins | sample TergutEmb28metaG_FD_89873 | JGI IMG/M metagenome (GOLD analysis project Ga0123357, IMG submission 89873) | Embiratermes neotenicus P4 segment gut microbial communities from Petit-Saut dam, French Guiana - Emb289 P4 | ecosystem: Host-associated > Arthropoda: Insects > Digestive system > Gut ...
TATTAACGGCCGAAACATGTTGAGCATTGAATAAGTATTGAATAAATAATAAAATAAGTGGCATCAAGTTGGTTTTCTCTTTACTCAACTATAAAGATGATGCACGGTCCCATAAACATAAGACCAACAAATATATTTCTCTACATAAGAAGAACATAATCCAAAAGTATAAAATGATAACAAATTCAATTTAAATGGAAATAAAAAATATTTTCTCCACTTTACAGTCTGTAGTCATGCAGGAAACCCCACAAATGGAGCACCTTCAAAAATTCAGGAGCCTCTCTTTCAGGATGTGATCCTGGGTAAGCAGTTCCAGACATTTTGATTGAATGTGCTGCTTTATCTTCAAGGGTTGAAGGGACTATCCAAACCCTTGAAGATGAAGGTGACAAGTTCCTTCGAAACAGCAGGGACCACTTACCCATTGACACAGAGTTATATGCCACAGGACCAGAATCTTTGATTACACCGTTGTGAAAACGTCAAAACTCGCATATTCAAAATTCTTCTTTCCCAGGCTGTTGAGACTGAACTGTTGAGTTCAGAAGCAAATAAATGTTTGGCTAATAATTTTGATATAACAGCATTGTAATATGACCAGTAAATACAGCAACTTAATCCATGGCCCCACTGTATATCTATTGTGAAATACGGCATTCAGCAGAAAACTCAATCACAGGACTGAGCATTTAAATGAGATGTGGCTTACATGAACCCTTTACAGACAAAACATGTCTGTTTTAGATATATAAGGACTCAGTGCATACCATGCAGGAAACACTCTCCATCATGGTAATACAAAACGAATCTGTTAATGTCGTATAAGGCGAAAGTTTCTGTCATTTTCTGAGCTCTATACAGAACACATAAATGCAAAGTGAGAACCATGTAGAACTTTTTAACGTTAAACCTGGCAGTAAGTAAAGTAACCACTAGGCTTTAAAAGGTTAAAGCCTACGGTAACACATAAATACTCATTCTACAGCTCATCACACTCCCTAAGGGCTGAACTTGGAAAGAGATCCTTCTATACTGTCAAATCTCATATCACCGATGGGCACATTTCGCATTTCTAACCCACCAACATGCAAATTTCTCATCTTCAATAAGATAACATACTACTAATTTAAAGGTCATGTACAACTCACTTACCGTACTCCACTCTGCTACAATGCCCAGCAGTGCACGCCATCACTGCAACTGCAGAAATGCTACTAATGATCCCTGTAGCATTTGTTACATCACAGCACTAAGGGGTTGGTATGGTGTGTGCTCATTAAAAATGATTTAAACTTATCCACCACTCCGATGCAATCTCGAAGGTACCAACGGATCTTAAAAAACGAGTGGACGAACAACAGCACCGTAGCCTACTAGTTAAGTCAACCTATAAAGGAATGGACACACTGAAATTTCTAGCCATTTGCACTAAAGTAATGCTACTTACACTATTCAAGAATCTGACATTCTATGGAGTAGTCTTACTTGAAAAGATAAAATCATATAACTCGTCAAGAAATTCTCTACCACTCATGAAACCTGATGGTTCTTATCATGTCTGCAAAAACTCTTCACTGAGTCACATGAATCCAGTAGTTCAGGTGTCATCCAAGTCAATGTAACAAATAACAAAAGTAATAAAATATCTGATCACATGACAAGCCTGAGAACATGAGTAAATTCAACTCCTAAATTTATTTACATTAATGTTTTGGTGACAACAATTCCTTGAAACAAACTGTCAACAGTATAATGTAACAGACCTATCTATTACAGCAAAGACAGGCTGAACCAATCACACAACAAACTTCATATTTTCACTGTAATGCCTATGGACATTACAATCCACAACCAGAGTACAAATAGTCTACAAATTATATTTGTAGATTCTACCTGCTAGCAATCACATCATGCTTGTCAAAACACAATAGTGTTCCTACATTGAATTCAGCAGGACCTGCTTAAAAAACTGTTTTCTTACTCTTCTCAGCTATCTTGCATGCAGTCCATGTATGACTCAATCGATATGAGAGTGTAACATTCACTTTTCAGCACTCTTGAATAAATGTGACTGAGCTATTTTACATTACAGTACTAACAACTGTTTATTTATCTTACATTTTCTTGAACGCTTTTGTACTAAGGGCAGGCAAGCATCATGGGCACTGTGAAACAGCAATGGGCTGATCAGTGAGTCTGTTTCGTTTTCCTCTATCATAGAGTCTTATCCCTTCAATTTCTCTCTCTCCATGTGCAGTCTAGGTTTATCATTGAATGGATATCAATGACAGGTTACACTTAAGACAACCCTCATATACCACTTTTATTCCTTTGTTGCACTCAACTGAATATGCAAGAAATCACATTCATATTCAGTATCATACTACCTACCTTACTTCACAATTATTTTGCTGAGAAGTTGCTAGCCATTCTGCTACTGAAGTAATTTGATACCTCTTATGGAATGCAAAAATGCATTGCTTTAGTTACAAGATCCTGCCACTGGACCCCATATAAGAGTTAACAGGCTTATATTTAACTGTGAGGAGTTATTAGCTTCCACGGTAGACGACCCTGACTTCTCACTTGCAGCTATATTCCACATCTGGAGGTCATCTCCTTAATCCACATCCTGAAAACATATCATGCCAAGTTGACGTGCCAACTGAAGCAAAATTATTTATATATGACTCAATGGTCTGATATATTTTCAAAGAACAAGACCACAAGAGGGATATTCTATTGAATTTCATGCAGTGTTAGGAAAATAATGCTCTAATCCAGTGCTGAAATGGGTTAACAAATTGTAGCTGAAGCAAACTGAATTACACAAATTCATGGCATATCTTTCATATTCTACATGCTGTGTGTGCATCATGTGTTATACAAACACATCTAGAAATTGTACAACAGCAAATTTCATAATTATGTGCAGCATGTATCTTGTTAAAGCTGATGAATTAAAATATGATAAATAATTATTTTACTAACCGCACCAGTCTGTTGTGATATCATGGTAAAACACAAACTTTCCCAAAGGTGACTTTGTATATGCTCTGTGATTGCCAGCAAAGAGAAACATTCATTTTCAGGATTAACAATTATCTGAGTTCTAATCCACCACTAACTAATCAATTATTCATCTGGCCAATAAATATTCTATACCGACTGTAAGTGTGGCAACACTACAATTGCAGTCAGTACAGAAAAGAATGAATACCAGTACAGAAAACAGCTGTAACCTGTATTATGGCTATCATAACATCCATCGCTTTTTACACTTGCCCATTTCTAATGGTGATTGCAATGACGAACACCGTATGTGGGGTGAAAAAGTGACCAATATGAACCCAGACCACATTCTTTCTCTTCCTGACCTGAACGCAGTTCCTTGCACAACTGCACATGACATGAATCCCTTGAGCAATTGCATTAAAATTTTTCTTGTGAATTACATTTTCTTGCTACACCAAGGCAGTCAAAGTGCAAGTCGCGATTTTGTTACACATACAAACCTGGGAATCGATCCGATTCAACAGTGAAAACTGGAGCATTTCCCAATTCGGTGATATGTTCTGGCTCAATATAGTTACATTTTCACACACAGCAATAACATTCATCATGTAAAACTCCTTCGTGCAAAGAAATTGTACGAAATAAACTATGTTTTTTTTTTTCTTCACGTTTCCATCCAATAAATTAGCATAATCGATCACCAACCTATCCACTGAGACCACTGAGGTTAAAGCCCTACAGCAACATTTCAAACTCGACTAGCCAACCACCCTACGTATCATACTTATGCCTTATCAGCTGTCAACATGAAAAGGAGAAAATTCCCTTTTGTTTCTTTTGCATGGCACGCACGTTTTATATTGGCAAACACGGATCGTATGCGAAGAATACAGTGTATATATGGAGATGAATTCACGTTAATCTGAGTAGGCCTTGTTTTCAGTATACTTGATCGCACAGGATGAACCACAGATAAAAGAACGATGAACGCGCTATCTGTAGCCCATGTATTGAGAAAACAGACAATGGCGACATGAATGTAGCGTGTGTTTGGAAACGAAAGTGTATAACTAAGTGTTGGAATTTGTTACTATTTCCAGAACAGAACTGGATTGGGTGTGACTTATTAACAAATATATTGCAATGTGTTGGAATGTTTGTAAGTGTTAACATTGTCGAGTTGTAGTTATTATTTACACTACACAAATCTCGGTACTTCAGTGGTCCAGAACCGAAAAAGTTGACAAATGAAACCGACTCGGTCAGAGTACTGGGATTAAAATGTTGAAGTAAGTTCAGAGAGAGCATGGAATTGGTGCATTGTTAATTTATAATCATGCTGAGAAGTCGTTTAATTTTGATTGTGTACCCTGAAGGGTGTAATAAATTGTAAGGTTAGGTCAAAGATTGAAATACATAAATGATATGTTCACCCAGATCAATGTTAAGAGTACAGCACACTGATGTTTTGAAGTAGTTCAGTCATTACTACCTTGGAATCTTTATTTCAGAAGAATTCCAGAGACTTTTGACTTGAGGATAAACAGAGGAGGTTAATGAATAACGAAGGGATGGTAAAGTGAAGGACATGAGCCATAACATTGCAGGGATGGCGCCCTTTGTCAGGTATGAGTAGGTAGCAGAATTATTTTTAATCTGAAAATGGTGTACCTAATTAAAGTGTAGTTTGTTAATTGTGTTCTTCATTGGCTGAGTGTGGTGCTAAGGTATGTTATGAGAAATATCATAAATTTTTTTTAACACTGATTGGTTGTACTCTCTATACAGCATGCCAAGGGGGAGGAACCACATGTACTTCCAAAGTCCTGGGGGGGATACACAGCATATGCAACGAGGCCCTTGTTTCCATGATGAGCGTAATGAGAAACATCTGGGAAACTCGTGCGGGTAATGATAAACTGCCTGGTACTAATGATGTTAACCTACTGCAGAAAGGTGTATAAACTTAGTAGTGGGTCTTGGCATTAGCTTACATCAGTTGTTAACTGTTCGATCAGAATGCCACTGGGAGGACTGGGGGAATTCAAACCCCCTGCAGGTGCAGTCCCTGATCCACCCCCTACGAAGAAGAAGCGGCGGACCTCCAATGCAACTACAGCTCCAGCTCAACCAACACCAGCATTGCAGGATCTTCTTCCACCACCACTTTCAGGTAACCTTTACATTTAACATATTTATAAATTTATAGTTATTTTCATTTCTCATGGGCTCATTTTTATTAAACTGAGTGCAGTTGTTAGTTACATTTATTTAACATCAGTATTACTCTGATTATGTACACATAAGTTTTGTATTACATAAATGGTTTAATTACAGTATATCAAAAAAGTTTGAGTGAAATGTGGTAAGACTGAATGTGTCTGGTTCACAGTATGAAGTTTATGTATAAGCAGTCAGATAATGAGAGTCATGAGAAATAGATTGTAGCAAAGAAGGGGCCTAATGCAGTAGACTGATGTAGAGGTTTTTAGCGGCTGTAGATTGTGAATCAAATTTATATATTATGGTTCATTGTGACTAATTGGGAAGAGTGTGTTGACTGTATGAGTGCACACTTGCAGAATGGCTGCACAAATCACAAACTGTATTCAGAGTACAGTATAGTCATTGTGCCTAAGGGTTATGATTGACAGGGCTGCACTGGAGGTAGTGTCTTGTTTGGATTCTCTTCACATATCACTTTGTTATGTAATACTTGCTATTTGTGTTCATATATTTCATTGCTGCATTATGAATATAGTAGATTGAGGTTATCAAGTGCTGTAATAGGTATCAGCTGAAGTGTCTAAAATAGTTTTCTATCAACATTTAAATGTGATACAAGAATTTCAGATACATGTATATGCATGAAAATAAACCCTTTTGATTGAGTACATTACAATTACAGAAATAGAATTATGAAGACTGTATCTGTCTAACTGGTGTAATTTAATGTATGGTATCTGTGTCAGGACTAATATACAAATTAAAGAAAAATTATTTTTGACTTGAATAGAAGGACAGACAAAGCTATAGGCTTGTGGTGTGATCCAATTTGAAGTGAAACTCATGAAATTTTTTACGTACCTGCACGTGGGGAATTGTACCATAGAGCACATTGAGCCAATGCTGCATTTCTTGTGATGTGCATTGTAGCATAGGAGGATCAACTGTTGAAGTGGCATTGTTGATGCGAGTCATCAGTCCCTGTGACTGCTGGGTTGCGCACATTATCCTTAACATACCCATGTACAAAGAAGGTGAGGGGTCTATGTGTGTGGAGTGAGGTGACATGTCCACCAACCAGGAAGTTATTTGTTCAGATACTCATGAAAATTAGTTTGCAATGAGAGGAATTGCCATCTAGTTCCAGAATACCATACAGGTGCAGATACTGAATCTGCTGCAGTAAGTAAAGTTCATGCATGTCTGTCTCATCATTAAAGAAAAAATGCCCCACTTAAGTAGTTGTACATTAATCCACACCATACATACTCTCACTGAAAGCATGTGGATTTTCATGGCCTCAGAAATACACACTGTGTTGGTTCATTTTATCCAGTGTAAAAGGTGGTTTCATCCAGAAACATACAGCTTAGGCAGCGCTGATCTCTGAAGCAGTTCAGCATGTCCACTGCAACATGGAAATGTCATCAGAGCTCAGATACTGTACAGCTGTAATTATCATGAGAGCAGCTTTAATCTTCAGTGCAGCACTTTATGCATGGTTGCTTGTGGCATCACCAATACATATAATGCAGTGTGACACTTGTTGTGATTGTTTACAAACTCACGCATGTCACTACCATTCTATTCACTGACACTTGGATGTCAACTTCTGTGCCAGTGAGGACAATGCCAATTTTCAAAGTCATACACTGTGAATCCTTTATCTTCTTGTTATTTAACAGTGCTTTCCTATAATGTCTAGATAGTTCTTTTGCACCTCTTTATCATTTTCATTTCAAGAAAACCTGCTAACACAAGTGGTAACTTCTGTCTTGTTCTCACACACATATTTGCTCACAAACTGTGCCTGCCTTGCAGGCTTATGTCTTGGTGGTAGTAAAACTTTCAGAGTTTTTCTGCAAATTACCACAAATCACAAGTGCTTGTTAACCAACAGTGTTGATCAAAACCTGGGAGATACTTCACACACAGTGTATAACTGTGACAGGCAGCGTTCAGTTGGTGTCTTGTGACTATGGTGTGACACCTTCTCAGTTCATGGAGTTTACAGACAGATTTCCCTGCTGTTTCATCTTATTTTTATGTCAGCTGCAGAGGTTAGAAATGACAAATTATGTGATGATTAAGAATAATGATATGAGAATAATGTGTGTGCAGTAGTAATTGTACATGCATTAATGTTCTGCACCGTTTTCTCCATATAAGCTTCATCCAGCCATAAAGAAACATCAGAGTTGCCATTGGGAGTCAGAAGTAACTTTCTTCACTGAGGGTGAGAAAGGTGCATGTAACAAGTCTCAAAAGTGATGATAAAACTCATTTCTTTGTTACAGAATTGTCAGTTACAATTTGCTTCAGGTCAGACCATATGTGAGGTACTGTGTCTAATATGTGTTTGATGTTACACACAGTTAACAGGAAGAAGCTACATCAGTGGCTTTTTTCTCCCGTTTTCCTGCACCCACTATACTAATGTTAAAGAAATTTGAAATAATTTCACAGGACTTACTCCTTAATTTCTCCTTCCTTTGCTCCTAATTGCATCTCTCTTCTGTATTTATATCTGCTTCAGAGTATGTTGTTTTGAGTGAGCTGACAAGATATATGAGTGACACCATATGGTGGCGTCTTGATGGTGTCAGCCGTAACAGTGACGTTCTTTCTGTTGAGATTCATACCTTGTTATTGTAGAGCTGTTCTGCAATTTTTATAAGATGTCCCATGGGCATACTTTTCTTCTCTGTACACTTCCAAAGTGCAAATATATTTTAAGTCATTTGGTAGAAGAAGTTTATCCCCATAGTCAGTTGCCTGTTGTCATCTGCAGTTCTTGATGGCCCAATTGTCATACAGTATTGTGGTTTTCTCATTATACACAAAATAAAATGCAACACTTTTAGGAAGATCTTCCAGCACCGTAATATTCCTGCTGTTAAATACTCAGATCCATTCCTGCATATTCAGTGTTTCTTTCACCAGAGCTGCACATTATAGCATCTGTTAGTTTTATAATTGCTGCTTTCAACTCTTGTTCTTCACTTTATCATAGAGCAATATAATTTTAGTTGGCAGAATGGAGTGGAACATATTTATCACCTGGAATCACACAGCTGTGTTTAATTTTGATCACTTCCAACATTTCAGTCTCATTTTAGATTTTTTTAAATTGATGGTCCAGAGTTTCTTCCCGAACCACGCAGTTCCATACATCTACTGTCCTACACTAATTTCATCTGTGTTGTTATAAAAAATTTCTTAAATATGGTGCAATAGTTGGACATATTCTTTTATCACCTGCAGTACACTTGGATTCTGCAACAATGAATCTTTTGTTTTTATTTCTTCTTAATCAGAGAGAGATTTATTTTAATGTTACTCTTCCTCTGAAAATATGGCACTTCATTAGGTAACTGCAAGAGGTAAGCAATATATTAACATCAGCGATTAACCGGTAGGGCAATGGCATGATCTGAATTGCTGCAGTTAACTGACAGATCATCAGTGGAATCCAAGGTGTTCTCCTGTTTGTTCAGTTCTCTGTTCTCTCCTGCTGTCTTTTTGCATATTTGAATATTAATGGGAATACTGACATCACTTTTCGTTTTGTTTCTTGTACCTTCATTACGTTTTATACTTTTGTTTATTTACAAACCATGTGTATTGCAGCACACGTATCTGCTGCTTTCACATTCAACAAATTGTGTTGTATCAATTCAGTAGAGAGTGCCAAATTTGTTTTAATTTTTACATAATGTAATTTATGTGTCTTTGTGACTTGTTGATGAACATCTTAACCCATAAATCTATGCTTGCCATCCTTAATTATTATAAATATATTACAAAAATTATAAACCAGCATAAATAAATACATTAATTAACATCCCAAACATAGAGCAGCAATTTTTTTATCTTCTCTATGAATAATAAAGTAGGCAGTTCTTCCTGTCATACCTGTTCCCTATCTTGTTGGGTTGTAGACATAACTGGTAATTTAACAGTACCAATTCTGTCACTTCTTAAAATCAACATAACCCACAAGTAATATTCACTGAAACTGTGGTGATCAAGATATAATGAGCTCATCTCTTGCTAACCACTATGATTACCAGCTGGATTCCACTTTCTTGGTTTTTCAAGCCTACCTATATGTTGTTAAAGATGAATCCCCATTCTGAGAGCTGTCATGGTACAGCTGACTGCTAGATGATGTACTAGATAACATTTTACAGCTGGCCTTGCTGTTTACAGTATGTTACAATTCTTTTCAGTGTCATGGCCCATCATAAAATTTCAATCTGATGTGCCAGAATACTGTCAAGATTATTTTAGTAATATGTCACTAACATATTATTCTGATCCATTTCAAACAGGATATGGAGATACAATTGTTGCATCAAACCCTTTTGATGACACGCCTCCTCAGCTTCCTCCCTCGATGGGCATGGGTCATGGGCATCATGTCCACATGAATCATCACCACCACCACCATCACATGGGTGGCCCACCTATGGGTGGTATGAGCCCTATGAACAACATGAGTGGCCCTCCTATGTCAAGCATGGGTGGACCACCTATGAATAGTATGGGAAATCATCCCATGAGTGGTCCTTCTATGAACAGTGGCCCAATGGGTGGTCCTCCAATGAACAGTGGTCCTCCTATGGGCAGTCCAATGAACAGTTGCGCACCAATGGGAAGTCCGATGAGCAGTGGACCTATGAGCGGCCCTATGAATTCAGGTGGTCCTATGGGCAGCCCTATGAATAGTATGGGTGGCCCCATGATGAACAGTGGTCCTATGGGAAGTCCAATGGGCCCTCTGGGGAGCCCGATGAACAATATGGGTGGTGGTCCTATGAACAGTGGTCATATGAATAATGGGCCAATGGGTGGCCCCATGAACAGTGGTCACATGAGTGGCCCCATGGGTGGGCCGCCAATGAACAGTATGGGAGGCCCAATGGCTGGTCCTCCCCTGAACAGCAGTCCTATGGGTGGCCCACCTATCAATAACGGTCCTATGGGTGGCCCATCAATGAATAATGGTCCTATGGGAGGCCCTTCAATGAACAATATGTGTGGGCCCTCAATGGGGGGCCCATCAATGAACAGTGGTCACATGGGAGGGGGAATGAATATGGGACAGATAAATAATATGGGCAGTATGAGTCCAATGAATCACCACCACCATTCACCTCACCAGCATCCAATGAGCAATATGGGCCCAATGGGTGGTATGGGAGGCAACATGGCACCAGGAATGCATCACATGGGCATGCATGGCCCTCCACATGGCTTCCCTGGTCCAGGAATGGGACCCAAACCCATGCCAGTTTCTGCAGGCAAGGTAAAGACTGTTGCAGCTATAATCTCAATCAGAATAGAAGTGATGAGATTTTTTTTTTTTTACAGGCTCTGATTAATGGCTTATTTTTTAATCTCAGGTATATCCCCCGGACCAGCCAATGGTTTTCAACCCACAGAATCCCAATGCACCTCCCATTTATCCTTGTGGTACCTGCCATAAGGAGGTTCATGACAATGACCAGGCCATTCTCTGCGAGTCAGGCTGTAATTTCTGGTTCCATCGGTAAGATTGGTTAACTTTGTTAATGTTAGAAACACATGTGATGAACATATTAACATTTTAAGTCCTAAATTTAGATTTATATGGCACCCTTTTTCAGTGTGAACCAGAGTGTCCCATCTCAGTTCTGAATACCTAATCTGGATTGCTAACAGTTCTGTACATATGGGTCTGCAACATATCTGTTTTGAGTACTGACTTCATCTAAGAAATATATTCACTTCTTTGCATTTTTAAAATTTGTAATTATAGCTGCTAATGTAGTTAAATAAGCAATTATTGACTCTAGAAGTAGTGGTTCTGGAGATTGGAATTGGCATAGAAGTTCTCTGTGTTAAGGGCCCTGCTTACTGATAAATACAGCAAAAATACTTAATATTATTAATTACAGTAATAGTTGCAGTCTGTGTAGTCTGTTACTCACAAGATACATTTTTTCAATTCAGTTTTGTGGCACTTTATCAGTTTAAAATTAAGGCTTTTTTTTTTTTCCTCACTTTCAGAGTGTGTACTGGCTTGACAGAAGCAGCCTATCAATTGCTCACAGCGGAAGTGTACGCGGAGTGGGTGTGTGACAAGTGTTTATCTTCCAAAAACATACCACTAGTGAAATTCAAGCCATAATAAATATTTCACTCTTTAACCTCACCCTCTTGTTCCATTCGTGAACAAAATACATACTGATATATTGTCAAGTCAGTCTCCTGCCTGCCGCATTACGGAGAGAGAGAAAAAGAGAGATTTGGCACCGAAGAATATGTGTGCGAGTGTTTGTGTGCGTGCGTGCGTGTGTGTGTGTGTTCTGCTGCTTGTATGTGGGAAAAAGTGATTCAGATAATTTACAGATGTGTGAAATATGTTTGTAATCTATGCATACTTCCTTCTTGGAATTCTTACTTTATGAATCATATTTTTATCTTCTGTTCTTAATACTTAACCTACTGTACTTTTGACAAGAGTGTTGATTTTATTTTTAGGTACTAGGCAGCTAACCTTGTTCCATAAGTGACAACACAATCATTTTTCGGACCACTATATAGTAATTGTGTTCATATTACTTATTAATTTACAAAATTGAGGCAATTTTTTGTGACTTGTCTTTTTGAGATGTTATATCGTATTTTGAGATAATTTTTTGTACATACGAGAAAACTATTGCGTGGTCGGGTTTTTGTCATGTAAGTTTTTTTCCTGTAAAATAATCTTTTATGACAGTACCTATGTTGCATGATTACATGGTCACAAAAGAGCTTTTTTAAAGTAACGTCATCTTTAAGTTCTGAAACTTCATCATAATTAAAATTAAATTTACAGGTCTTGTAACAATCTTCATACTTAACAGTTCAAATTTTACTGAGTATGCTAACTACAAAAGGAAAAATGTGCATAGTTTATTTTTTATCATGTGAATAAATATATTAGCAATAAAATTTGTTATACATTATAATATCTGTTGATCTTATTTTGTTACTAAATTTGTTTTTCAGCTCAAGATTCTATTTCATTCATAATAATATTATTACTGGTAACTTTAAATAATTATGTATGCAATAAATTTTTTGTTTATGGTCTTGTTGGGGCAGTGATTATGTAGACTCACATGCACAAAGTGAAATTTTGTTAATGTATTTTTAACAGTCCATTACTACTGAGTTAAGAAAAAATTTCACTTTGTAAACATATTTTCTTGGCTGCACTGTTCACAGGGCCAAAATATCCACATAAATTGTTTTTCACTATTCATTTTTATGGCAGTGTGAATAATATTTACTGTGATTAACAGTTTAAAACCAATTATGATGAACAGAAATCTTACAGTCCACAGTGACATGATTGTTACAAATTCAAGTAGCTTTTTAATTCCAATATATACTCTGTTTTCTTTTTTCAGATATCTTAGACTGTACTGGTCAGTATTAGTTGCTGAAGAATTTTCAGGTTACCAATGCATGATAAGGGTACCTGTCAACATTTTGTTACTCAGAATGTTGGGAATACTGAAGTAGTTCACAAAGATGTCTTACTACAGTGTACTTACAATCATACGAAAGATGTTTCACTGTACTTATGTTAAGAACTGAGCTAACATAAAATTTCATTACAAATACATTGTGTAAGTATGCAACATTTACCCCATGCACTACTGTAGGTACCTGAGACACAAGCAGCATAATACATTCACAACGTTACACAAAATACACACCACCCAGCAAAGACATTGAAAATTAACAAACTAAAATAGCTCAGGCAAACATACAATTTTTGAAATTACCTTCAGTACCACATACTCGTGTTTTCTAAAAACTACTGATGTGAACTGTAAGGAAATAAGTTTTATGTAAGATAGTGAAATTATTTCAAGACATGAAATCTGGGAAATTTTGCAACAGTATGAAGTTCAGTTATGATTTTGCATAAATACCAGTGATAGTATTTTTCATTATCTCTATAGCTATAAATACATTATCTGACTTATTCAAATTTCTGGATTACTTAGTTACATATTCCTATTTCCATTTTCATTATTTAACTGAAGGTTTAAAAAAAACTCTGCCTTGTCACTTACAAAGAGGCAACAGTGAATGAAACTTCTATCTGCTACTGTCTTATCCCGTGAATCTGTTAAGCCTGTTATCTTTGGCCCCATATACTGTTTTGTGTTTTGACAAGCTTAAAAGAGCCAACAGGACTACAGGTTTCCCTGATTCAATTCTTGTCTGCCAAATGCTGTATTTATAATTGCAAAAGCCATAATTGTGACACTAGCACAGGTAATTCCAAGTAATTTGTGCAGTGTGTATGTACAATTTACAAGCAAGATAATTTTGGAATTGTGGGTTTCTTGTTATTTGTTCTTACTTTCTGCTTTTATCTGAATACTGAAGGGTATACTGTAATGTGTGATAATTTTAATAACCCTCATAAATTCATTTTTCTGCAGGCTACTGTTTAAGTTTATTCACTATTGTGCCAAATAGCCAAGATAAAATTCAGCAGTACAAAAGCTGAGGATAAAGAATCAGTTTAATCTATATTTCTTTAGATATTCCATGGTGAATAGATCTTGAAATATGAGAATTTTATTGTTTGTTTCATCAGCTTCAGCTTCGTCTTTTGTTTCACCACCACCACCAAAATCATCATCATTATTCAAACTACCAGTCTCCCACATTTGAGTAATGTAATGCCTATGTATAAAGCTATTTATAAACCATACTGTTAGATACCACAATATGCTTTACTGCAGATACTGTTATTTCTTTTGGGAAGTAAAGTTTTACATATGAATAACTACAATGCATAACATTTTAATCATCTCTGTTATGAAAGAATTGGGTCAAAATGATCATGGGACAATCTGAACTTTCCTGTGGTATAGGATATGAAAAGAAAATGTGTCATCATCAAGAAGATGAACCCACTTACAAAGTGTTGCACACTCCTGCTAATTTTAAAACATTTATCTTCCCACTTCTGCTGTAGCTGAGTTTATTGAAATATACTGCCATAGTTATCTGAAACTACGGTGACATTTTGCTGTTCAGGTTCTGTGGATCTGATTTACACAGAAATGGAAGAAAAAATAATGAAATCACTGCACTGTACCTTGTGTCCAGGGCATATACTGTCAGGTACAGTATATCATAATTACTACTGCCCAGTAAAAACATCATTTATATAACTTTTTGAAACTGGTCCCTTAACTAAAAATGTTCTCTCTAAAAAAAGACGTGGAAGCTTCAATTTACAACCTGAAGGAATGCAAATAGGTCCTCCCAATTGATAAGTCATGCTTGGCTTAGATCAGCCCATGGTTCCTGAAAGGCCTCTTTCATTTCCACCTTCCATGGTCCTCAAAGACTCTTTGTTTGCCTTCCCTTCTATACCTGCAGAAGGGAAATTTTTTCTCCACTTACCCTGGAATAGTTCCCGTTTTCTGGGCCTGTGGTTGCCATTTGCCAGTCTTGGTCGCATCGCCCTTTTCCCCAGGCTCTGGCCAGTACTACCCTCTGGGGCCCACTTACATATAAGCAGCCACTCTCCTAACCTGGTTCACTCATACCCTGAAAATGGAGGCAGTTTCCCGTGCCAAAACTTGTTCCCCATGTATCAAACTATGCAGTGTCATAATACCGAAGACCATAATGTGAGTTTTCACCACTGTGAATGATATACATCTTTATCTGCACAGCATACAAATCCTCCAAGTTGTTTCATCACATTGAACAGTAAAAATAGTTACTGCCATTTATTCAGGGTCTGTGAACTGCTAGACCCTGTGGATGGTGGCAGTATGCTCCTCTGGTGTCTTGGTAATCAGTCAGAATTGTGTAATGTTGCTATAAGACTTCGATCTTCAGCAACAGCAATGTGAATACTTCAATTCTTGTGAATAAAAAAAGTTTATTATGTATACACATTCAGATTGTCATTTGATATTTTCTTAATATTCAGCATTTAATTCATTCTAAGAACAGCAGGAGATATTTCTTTCTAAATGGCATCAGAATGCTTATCAATTCCCAGTGACATACCTGTGAAAGGTCACTGTAACATGTTTATTACCTGAACTATACTATACTTTTTTCCAATAGTTTCATCACATTGATGAAATTTCATGTCGTTTCTTTTTCCTAATTTCTGTATTAGGTATAAATATCAAATAACAACCCGCATTACAGAACATCTGCTAGTAAGGAACAGAACTTACCAAATATCATAGATGACTAGAATAGCTCAACAAGAATGAAAAGGCACAATATAAGCTTGACAAAATTCCTGCTGTAAGTAGTGGGTACATCAGGATGGTTCACCTCAATTCAGCTAAAACTCTGATTCTGAAGGTGATGTTCCCTCCTATCCAATTCTTGAAGCTTATGTGTGTTCGTAACAGAACGTGCCATGTGTGTCTTGGTAATCCAAACATCTTTGCCTTTGTCGGCCCCTTCTTTTAAACGGATGACACAAGGAATGTGTGGGCGCATAATTATTGGAGCATTGTTGCATGTAATGCTCAGGCCTGTTGAAGATACATTTGGTTATTTTATTGAAAATCACAGTTCATTCTTAGAAGCAGGTAAAAGTAGGAAAACAATGGTGCTCTATACTTCTCAGGCCCCCATGCTCTGAAGACTACAAGAGGATTCAACCTGCTCAGTTGTCCAGCACTATGCCAGGCCAGTCTTGGTCTCTGACCTCATATGTGCTGGAGGTGCCAAATGGCATGTTCCTCCAAAATGTAGGTAAATTCCCCAGAAGACAGTACTTTAGAGTCATGATGTGAGAACCTCCAATACTGAATACTGTGCTTAATAACCAAATATATGACAATTTGTGACTAATTCATCATTTGAAAAATGGGAAGTGGCCTTTTACTTACACAAAAAGTTAAAACACACTTGTATAGGCAATTTTGTGGTAACTGAATATTGTGAAATGAGGTCATTTTATATTCAGGTAAACACAGTAATATTACATGGGTACAAATAATTCAGTATTTGCACAGTCTTTCAGTCTCACATATAAAAGTAATGTGGCTATCAAGAATCCCTATTTATGATATATGGACTGAGTTTCTTGCGTGTTACTGTATAAAACTGCCACAAATACTAACCTAGCACCATCTGACATACTCAAAATGTTATGCCCACACAATATGTCTCAGTTCAATGTAGTCTGTACACTGGTAATGCCACCAACTCTGCACATCCTTTGCCTGGCTAGGTAGTCCATACTATATGGCATGCCCTTGGACACAAACAACTTAAATTCCTGTTAATGTTTTCATAATTACTAATTATGATATCCCCTCATTACTGCCCAGGTGCTCAAGCATGTGAAGGGACCCAAGACAATGTGTGTCAGAACTCTGATCAATCATTCTAGTTTTTCATACAGTCAATATACATGATAAGAGGGGGTTTCTTTAACACTATATATACATCGAGAAGTTCTGTAACAGCAGCACGCAAATATTTATAACTATCATCACAGACCTTGCCTGATGATGTTTCCAGAAAGAAGAAGGTTTCATTATGAATGCTTGCTGTCATATATTCAATGTGAGGCTGTCTAGAAATCCTAACAAACCATAGTCTTAGCTTAGATGAAAGTCATTCAGAACAAAGTTCATTGGATTCATATAGTGACAGAGAAAATTGTGTCAATAATTGTGTGCCAATTGGCACATTGGTGAATTATGATAAAGAAAAAGAGTGTTCAATGATTTCTACCACCTTGCAGAGAACAGGAAAATTTTTCCTAGAGAATTCAAGCCATAAGTGACACGAATAGCACCGTGAAGTTTAACAGAAATTTTCAAACAAAGTACTGTATGTTACTTAAAACTGAATTTGGATTAGAAAATTCAAAGGCTACATCAGACAATCCAGACATGCTCATTTATATCCTCCTTAACCTCACATGTTACAGATGACAGCAACCCAAACACAACATCAAAAGCATTCATCTGATATCCTTTAAATGTTTCTACCAATCTATAAACCTTCCTCTGGTTCATCCAGTTAGTGCCATACAGTGCGACCACTTCCTAACTTGTTACATCTTCTGGCCACATACAACCATGTTATAGAATGGTTGTTCTTTACTGCAGTTTAGCAATGTTTAAGCACTAACATGATAGATAAAGCCAACCACATGCAAAGGAAAAGATTCACATTGTTAAATGACCGTAATTTTTGGTCATGCCAACATTGTTAAATTACCATAATTTTCAGTGATGCCAACATCACTACTGACATAAACTGAAACTGTCCCTAATTTCTAGTATGTTAAACCAACAGACACTTGATTTGTTGATTTAACATAGCAGAAATTCCACAAAATTCATGGCACACAATGTACCAAGATGTCCCTAATCTGATACTCTGGTTCATAAAATAAGGAAAATAACCTACTAACTTGATTAGAAATTGAGTTATGTCAATGTATGTAACACTTATTTTTCCAAAATGGTATCCCTTATTAATTACACTCACACACATGTGCGGTCCTACATGAACTGCATGCCATGATATTTCCTGAAGTTCACATGTACTACACACAAGGGGGGGGGAAAAGAAGAAAAAACTGAAACATTACTTACGAGGATTTGGATCGGGGAAGAAATTACTCCTACTGATTTCATGTGGAAAATGAAGCTGAAACATTAATAATATATATGAGAGGTTCAACATACATACAATTTTCATATGATACTAGACTATAAGTTTTTGAATGCATAAAATTTTCCCCTTGCCAGCCTCATTGTTTGCTACATTGTTGCTGACATTATCAGCCAGTGGGGGAAACAAAGACACCCTGTACATCTTCTTTCCTTCTAAAACAGGTAAATAAAATAGGCCAATTAAAAGCTCAATACCAGCATTGCTTCCAACCTAATAAAATACGTAGCATACAAAGACACGAAGATTAATAAAGATATCCAGATTATGAGGTGTGCCACTGCATACTCTGGTGGATATGAACCAAACTACTCTGCTCAGAATGGCAGCACCTTACTCTGAAACATGAGTACCTGCCTACTAAAATACATGGTCAGAAAGTGGGCTTCAGCACGGTAACTAGCATGAGAACTGAAATCTCAAGAAGACTAATACATGTACTTCTACTGGTATCCATGATAAGGGCCTGTTAGTTACATGAGATAATTCACACAAATACAAATCCTATATGCATCATAAATGCATACATCAACAAAGTGCCCCCAGTCAAGGGGTATATTTCAATTTAGATTTACTTATGTTCTATACTGCCAAGTCTGCTTAGCTGTATCACATGTCACTTATGGTCTACCAACAACAGTAAGCTTGAGCTATGCCAGCTGGCAACTTACAAATAATTTATGAAATGATAATCCCTAACTTAAAAATAAAATATGCTCACAAAGGTTAAAACAGAGCTTATTAAGTTTTTTAATTAATTTAAATATCACATCTATTAAATTTTCACTCTAAGAATGCCATTATCTTATGATTTATGTTCTGTACACAGTTCCTGGCATTCAGATATGCTACATACTACAATTAGTTATTTCTTATATCACGAGGTGGTATGACTATAATCTTACTATACCTTACTAGAATCTGGAAGTATGGATGGAAGTTTTCTACTGGTTTCATCTTCAGGATATGAAATGTTATGCTCCTTTCTAGGCAGTTTAAACTTCTTCTCATCAACCAAATTCAAAAAACCATTTTTCTTCATGGCACGGGTGATCTGCACACACACATACACAGAATTTATATAGTTATGGAAATCAATGGAGAAGAGTTCTTCTTGAGAAGCTGAAGGTCACTTAGCCTATCAAGAAACTCCTCACCTCTCATGAGACCAAAGGTTCATTACGTTGCCCACAACAGCCCACCATATATGAGAACCTGTGTCACATCTTGAAACACTCAGGTTTTTCAGTTGACAAACTGTGAAACCCTAAGGAGAACCAATACCATATTCCTCAAGGAGACAATTAATTTTGAGGAGTACCCACGGCAGATATTCCATTCACTTTTTTTAATACCATCAGGTTAGGAATATCAGTTTGCATTACAAGGGTTCCACAAGTTAGGAACATCAGTATGCATTACAGTGGTTCCACAGTTTAGGAATGTCAGTATGCACTACAATGGCTGTTCCACAGTTTAGGAATGTCAGTACACATTACGATGACTCCACAGGTTAGGAATATCAGTATGCATTACAATGGTTCCACAGATTAGGAACGTCAGTATGCATTAAGTGGTTCCACAGGTTAGGCATGTCAGTATACACTACAATGGTTGTTCCCCAGGTTATTAACATCAGTATGCATTACAATGGTTCCACAGATTAGGAATGTCAGTATGCATTACAATGGTTCCACAGATTAGGAA
>Ga0123357_10002802_pt1 | contig 19674 bp, 7 predicted proteins | sample TergutEmb28metaG_FD_89873 | JGI IMG/M metagenome (GOLD analysis project Ga0123357, IMG submission 89873) | Embiratermes neotenicus P4 segment gut microbial communities from Petit-Saut dam, French Guiana - Emb289 P4 | ecosystem: Host-associated > Arthropoda: Insects > Digestive system > Gut ...
CTATCTATCTATCTATCTATCTATCTATCTATCTATCTATCTATCTATCTATCTATCTATCTATCTTTTTATCTATCTATCTATCTATCTATCTATCTATCTAATATATATATATATATGGCTTACTTGAGACGTTGTCAGTATGTCGATTGTACCTACAGCATCGACTGGTCGGCTACTGGAAGGCATTAAGGACACAAGAGCCGTCGATTTAATGTTCTAGCATTCTGCAGTCCGTCTTACGACAGGTCCATAGCTTCTTCCAAAACAAGTTCTCCACAGGGCGATATCTAATGCCTCCTCTTTCAATATCCAGCACCATCTATTTCCCATAAGGCCATCCAGTAGCTGCTTACCTCTTCTTCCACCACTTCTCATTACTTCTACCCTCTCCTCTAACTTTCCTGCTACAAGGTGTTTTGGAAGGCAGTTTCTACGCAATGTGTGACTAACCAATTTATCTTTCCCACTTTTTATTGTATGTAGGACGTTTCTTTCATTCTTGACTCTATGTAATACTTGTGATTCATCCCCGTTGTTTTAACCAAATGTTATATTAAAACTCTCTCTAACGCAACACATATACAAGTTTTCCAGGTTATTGGTTTCGGCTTTGTTATCATCTTCTTTTTCCCACGATCGGTCCAACTGCTCTTCTCCATCCTTCTTCAGCTCCAAGTTTCAACTGTTTCCAGGTACTTCTGATTTACTTCCCGAAGTGTCCAAGCTCCAGCACCATATATTTCTAAGCTCCCAATCTATCATTTCACTAATTTTTTCCTTAAACTTAATTCGTATTCGCTGGTGAGAAGAGCTTCCTACTTGTTGAATGCTCCTTTTGTCATGGCAATCCTGGACTTAATTTCATGTGTACATCTTGTATCATTTATCATGCTACCCAAATATTTTATATATTCCGCATTTTTCAGTTTTTTTATCTATCGATAAACCTTTCCGGTTTTTCCTTGGAAGGAAATTATACATAGTAATTTATTTAGGAATTCTGGAATCCTAAAGGCGTCGGCAGAAAAAAAAACAGTGGAAATTGCTAATCCTACACAAAAATCGTGTTGTGGAAGCAAATTGTCAACTGGAAATACAATGTCACCCATGCTATTCTTTTATTTTAAGAAAAATTTGTGTTACAATGTCTCTGCGTAATAAAGGCCTCTATGCCCGTGGATATGTCTACTGTGAGTAGGTCGAGTAGGTCTTTGCAGTGTAATGCCGTATAGTTTGATAATTTGGTCCAAAGGTCTTCATGAGACATATCTCCGCAACGCCAGTACTTCACTTCATCACATCGCGAAGTTCTGCTTACCTTCCTGCTGTTGTCTCGGCGGTGTCTTGTCAGGAAGCTGAGCTTGCTGCAAGGAGAAAAAGCTTGCTGCTCCTGGGGGCTGCTGTTGCCCCCCCACACTGGGCGCCTTCCCTCCGGACAGACACTGCGGCTGTGTAGTCTGGTGCAACCCAAAAGTTGAACCCTAGAGTCAAACATTTCTGTTCAACAATATGCACAAAATACTGGTTACGCTGTCTGACTGAACACTGAAAGATAATTGTACGTTCCGGCCTATCCGAGATATTACGGATTTACCATCCACATTCAGTGCTCAGTCACGCAGTATAAGTCACAATTTTCAGACAACATATTGAGAATTTGTTGTGTGGTAGAGATTAACATTCCGGAAGGATATGTTGGCTCAGTGTGCACGGTCTACCTAAGACATGTCGCCTGGTTTTTTTCTACAAACGTCTCAGAGACACGGGATACAGACATTGCAGGGACATCCGATGAATCCGTTTTATCCTGACATAAAGATGAAGGAAAGACGTAGCTTCGAAACGTCAGTCAATATACACCGAACTACACAGCATCATACCCAAGGAAGAAGTGGCTATATTCCTCACCTCCGTGAAAGCCTGAAATCTCAACGTATGATTAACCCAAATTATCATTAATATTCATAGAATGTTCTGCATCGCTGTGGGATAAGTGACAAGCAGTCGTTCGAACAGAGGCGGGGATATTTCCCTACATCAGGCCACGACCACTTCCTTCCCCAACCTTCCCAACTGATTATTCTCAAAAAATGCTGCCGGTTGACGCTATAGTCTGAATTACCAAAGGAGGCGTAAAATAAATAAAAAATCAGAATAGGTCCAATTTAGATAATAGCTTTTGAAATCCGTTGCAAAAACAAATCTTAAAAGATTTAACTTGATCCTCTAGTTTTAAATTTAGCATCCTTTTCCGAGATCTTCGCAATATGTGACTAACCTTTGGCATAGGTGACGAGTCCTTACAAAGAAGCTGACAGTCCCTCAGCTGGTAGGAATTTCTTTCTCTGTTCATAGACCCAAAGTTGCATGTACAAAGCTCTTGGGTTTATTTGGCCAAGTCCCCTGACTAACCACATCAGTAACCAATACGGCACGCTTTTTTCTTCAGCTCACAAAATCTTGGTAAATAGAGCACCAGAGTCACATTTTGCTTCTGTAGCAAACGTCAAAGAATATGAGGTAGCTGAATGTTTACCGAAAGTGTTTGGATAAATTTCATGGAGCTGAAAATCTTTATTGAAATAAAAAGTATGACATAATTGCCCGCTGTCCTTTATGCTAAACATTTAATAATGATGCGTAATCATAATTTCAGAAGAAAATTCTGGATACTCCAATTCCACACAGGAGAATATTTACAAAGAAAATGTGGAAATACATCCAGCACTAGGTTCCATTTTGGGCTGTAGGGGCAAAAAATGACAGAAATTAGCTCTAGATTAGCGACATATCCCGAAAGATATTTGGTGAGGGTCGAACAGCAACAAAACTTTTGCATCCACATCCGTCCAACACCTCTGAGACTCACAAACCGTCCGACGCAGATCTTGAAGCAAGGACTGAATTTTATGAACTGGTAGCTTCACTGGATGCATGATGGAAACACAGACCCCAAATTCATTCTGTTCAGCGATAAAGATTTTATGACCTTAACACAGTGCTATAGAGTGGGCCAGGATAGGGCAGTCTGTATAACGACTCGCCATGGGCTGAAAGGTCCTGGGTGAGGGTGAAATTTTCCGCACCCGTTCAGATAGACCCCGAATCTCACCCAGCCTCCTGTATCATGGGCACCGATTCCCTTTCCCCGGGGTAAAGCCGCAGAGGGGTGACATTCACAACTCACTCCAACTACAGTCGAAGTAAACGAAAGAATAAAGCTATATTCCTCCTCTGGGCCTTCATGTCTTGTTTTAGGACAGGACTAGCAAACCTATGGCACGTGTGCCCAAAATGGCACACAGAAAATTTTCGTTGGTAAACGACATTTACTGTTTTCTCGGTTTATTTTATTCCTTTTAGCCTAACAGCGTCTCTCTGTTGCATAGTATGGTTTTAATGCGCGCATGTGAATAACAGGTACACTACAGAAACACCATGCAGTTGGTACTTTTCTAGTTTAACTTCATAAACACTTCATACATGTTTTTATTTTCATTGAAATACGTGTAAATAATTTTAGTGCTGACATTAATATCTTTAAAATTGAATTACGAAAAAAATATATTCTCCAATTAACTACACGTACCACCAGACTACCCACTGCTTACCTTTGCCGTAGGTGTACTAGCAATTGTAAAGTGCTGTCGCTGTTGATAGTTCTCAGATTCACAAACCACATAATGGTTTTTGTGAAGTCCCATGTTAATTCATGGAGCGAAATCGCGTGATGATAAGTTTCGTGCTTAATTCGATGATGGGTTTAAATCCGTCTGAGACGACAAGTTCACGTTGCTGTTTCACAGGTAGGCTGACAACATTTTTTGAACTCATGCCCAATTACGACAGAACGTAGGTAATACTTCTTTTCAGTACGATAACGGGACACTCCGCATCCCAAACCATAGCGATGCCCATCTTTAAAACAGTGAGTGAAGACCTACTATCAACTGGCAAGCTTTTACAATTAGAAAGCTAATGGAAACACACTCACGGCAAAATGGAACAGCGGCTAACGCCTTCCTGCCGTCACACTAGTGGTCCGAGCGCGGCTGGACATTTACAGAATGTTCCCCTATTCCGTTTAGTGCCTGCGTTGGATTGCTTTAAGGTTTCCAGTATATTTAGAATTAATTCAACAGCTTTATTAGCAGTCACGTTTCTGTACAACTAAGGAACACAATAATTTCCTGATAAAACCATCAAATTACTCATGAATGGATGTTAACATTACGCCCTTTCTGTTGCTTTTTCGACAGGTTTGGGCCCTCTTGAACCATTATCAGTGAATACATTCATGCTTGTACAAGTATAATTAATACTCTCTCGACCACAGGTACAAAACCAGCCAGACAGCAAACATATTCACGTTCAGCACACCTGAAAACAACACAAGGTCTAGTCAAAAGAAAAGTCCAAAATATATTTCAACCGCACACATTAAATCCGAAGAATGTTTCGCCAGAAATAACAAACAAAACGCCGCACAACAAAAGGAAAATAAGACAAGGCATGCTGTACAAAAGAAGTGGATAAACTAACGCAACCTTATGGTTATATGTAACATTCAAAGCTATGACCTATATAAATCCTTGCTACAAAACATTGTATTTATTGTACGACAAATATTTACGTATATTTTAATAAAATTGCAACCTATTATTGACAAAATGTAGATAGCTGCATCAGTAAAAGAAACAAAATTGAAATATTATACGCGGAGAAAAATAATTAAGGAAACACATAACTTAGCCCTACACAGTGTTCCACATATTGTGGCACAATTTGAGGACGTCACTACGAATGATGAGCCCGACTATCTACCTGTAACTCGCTGTGAACGTTGTAGTGTTTCAAGACACTGCACAGTTTCAGTGCTTATTAACCTCCTTCACACTAACTGTCACCCCTAGGAAACACTATTATTTCGTAATTATTTGTGTAGACAGGCAGTATTTTGCATACAGAAGAGATGAGGTCATTTTGAATAGTAATCATTATGGTGTAATTGAAAGTTGGTATTTTTTATATTAGCTAATAATAACTGATTTTCATCTCACATATTATAACATAAATATGTACATTAACAACAAATTATGAAGAATTCATTGGGCATACAGGTTCCATATACGTTAAAGTTAGGTTATAACCTGAATTAGCTTTGTCGTTAGCAGAAGTAATAATTAAATAATGTAGTAAAATACAGTCTAACAGAACTTTTTATTGAATATTTTATGAATTTGCAGCTTTCAGCTACATCTTTCGGCTTTTTAGAGCCATCTTCAGGCTGAATCTAGGAGGGTTTGTGTGTGTGTGTGTGTGTGTGTGTGTGTGTGTGTGTGTGTGTACGAGATCTCGTCTTTTATGGCAAAGCAATATATGTATATATATATATATATATAGCCATAAAAGACGAGTTCTCGTTTACAATAACAAGATGTTAAAATATGAAATATAATAAAATATAAGGATAAATAAATGCATACAATCTTTAAAATTTATAAACTATGATATAAATAGAGCTGTTGTGGTTTTGGTCTGTTCTGATCTGAGGAAACTTTTGGGTGTTGCAAGTATGTGTTCTCGGTGAATTTATATAATGTGCAAACATAAAATGTTTCATAAGGATGTGGAAGACTATTAGCATAATTTATATGGATGTTGTGTGTATTATTATCGTACCCACATTTTAGGTGTTGGTTTTTTCTAAAAAGCTGAAAAATGTAGCTGAAAGATATAAATTCATACAATATTTAATAAAAACTTGTGTCAGACTATATTTTATTACATTATGTAATTAATAGAGAAAAACACTATTATGAAAGAATAATTCTTTTTTTTCGAAATCATTTACATGTAATACGCAAGTTTGATGGTTTTTTTTACCTTCCTACTATTTTCAAATATCTAGTTTCAGTGATTAACTCGTTATCGCCATCACCCAGAAAGCAAAACAAATTTTTCGCAAAGACACTATATTTACCTTCTGCAAAAATACATTGAGGAGATTTATACAATGTTGTGGAGATCTGTTGGGCCACATCATGCAACATTTTACAGCCCTAAACTGAGTAAATTTTTGTCGCTACAAGCACAACTGTTGGCTCACCAGCGAAATTCTGCCACTGTAGGAAACTACCATAACGTTCCATAGTTGACGTGGAGAAGACCAGTTAGACCCATCGTGTAAGAAACAAGGAAGTGCTAACAACAAGTAAAGGAGGAAAGGAATATACTACAAGCATTAGAAAGACGGAAAGCTCACTGCATTGGTCACATCTTGCCTAAGTTCTCTCTTCTGAAAAGCGTTATTTAAGGAAAGATAGATAGAAGGATAGAAGTGACAGGGAGATGATGAAGAAGACGTAAGCAGTTACTGGGTAACCTTAAGGAAATACAGGGTACTGGAAATTGCAAGTGGAAACACTAGATTGCACTATGTAGAGAACTTGCTTTGGAAGAGGCACTGGACCTGCCGTGAGGCAAGCTGTAGTGTGAATGCAGATGGGGTGGTTTCCAGTGGCACAACGTTCATTCAAATTTTGTTGAAATTGTTCAGCTCGTTTATAAGACGAAAGGAGAGGTATTCAGATATTCAGACACGTACCAAATGAGTGTTTTACCCATCAGGCTACTACCATTCTTTAAAAAAGTGAGAGGAGGCCAAAAGCGGCCATCTAAAGCACAACCCTGTGAACAGACCAGAGGTTCTGGAGACGACCCCGAGACCCTATTTAAGAAAATGCACCACGACACCACCGCAAGAGAAGAAATTCATTTGCGGAGGAAATGAGGAGGCACAGTTCCTGTGTGGAATTGCTTCATTTCCGAGGGTTGACTTTTGCCGCGCGCTAAAACGGTTATCGGGTATCGGAGGGGCGCGAGTGGTGTGGCATCACAAAGATCAACTTTCACGATCGAGAGGTCCAGGACCAAAGAGTTTTCTGGAAGAATATTGGGTTAGTATTTAGAATAACAGAGGGAATGACGATCTCAGTAACTTACCAGTGCTAACATCTACTCGCTCCAGTTTCACGAACTGTATAAAAAGAACCCGCTGGTGTTGTCGAAATTCAGCACGTTTCAGCTGTAAAACTATTCAACAGATTTCGACGAAATTCTGTATTTGTCATTTACACAAAAATAGTTGTAAGAATTCAATTATTTTTGTCGCGGCAGGAGCCTTGGTAGCTCAGTCAGTATAGTGAGTAGACCAGCGGTTGTACCATTGAGGAATACTGGTTCGATTTACAAATGCAGCAGGATTTTCTAACGTCTTCTAAAGGCCAAAACCGGACCTGCAGTCCACCCCTTACTCCATTCAGTAGGGTAGCACGGTCTTCTTAATCGGAAGTAGAACGGCCGCAGCGTGAAGGTACCAACCTCCAGATATTACGGACGATAAGAATGAGTGGAGCTGTACCTCCTCTACCGCATACGATTCAATGGCGTACATAAGAACAGCTCTACCCTTCACCGCTTTAGTTCAGGCCGAATTTTAATTTTCGTGAAACTCTAATAAAGCTTTTGTTTATATGATGAATTCTGTTTAGAAATTGCGAGGCCTACTTTACGTAAAAAAGAAACAAATTTCGTTGATATTTCCGAATTAGTTTTGAAACATTTAAGGTGCGTTCGCAAAATTACAAAAAGCGACTATCGGCTTCGTCATGTCTGTCCGTCCGTCCGTCAGTCCGCATGCAGCAACTCGGCTCCCACTGGACAGATTTACGCGAAATTTTATACTTGAGTATTTAAAAAAAAAAGAGTCGATAACGCTCAAGTTTCATATATTTCGGACAAGAATTAAGGGCACTTTACATGAAGACCAACATAAATTTTTGATCATATCTTGCTCAATTTTTCTTAGAAAGAGAAATATTACAGACAAAAGTTGTAGAGGAAATCAAAACACGCATTTTATGTTCAATACATTTTTTTAAAAAAATCGTACCTTTTATGAGATAAGGCGGAAAAATTTTGTAGAGCGAGGCAGGCCACAGATGACAATATGGCGCATGCGCATTGCTGTTGGACACTTAAGACTACAAACACACACTCAGAATACGTAACACTTACTGCTTTTCTACTGCAACAAGTGTTCCAAAACCGCTCCTCAGTATTACGCCTTGTTTATACCTTATATCTAATTACCAGAAGTGTAATTATGACAGTAGGATTAAGTCTTTACAAGTGTAAAGAGTTGTGTAATGTGAGTTAGAAAATAGCTTATTTTAATCTCATATGATATTCGTATATAAATATCTCGGGTGAGTGGATATCTCCAAAACCTCTTACTTGGCAGGCCGCGGGTACAAATTTCGGTCGCAGGACTAATATTTTTGTGGTTTTCTTCAACCCCTTAGGCAAAGTACGTAGAAGGGGAGGAAATTCAAATAGGGCCACGACGGCTTTCGGTCACATTACCTGCAACATATGACTGATTAATTAGTTCACCTGAAGCTTCATCGTCTTAGCCACTGACTGATTAAATGAACCATCAATAAATATATACTTAAATCATTGAGACGAGGAATGTAATAAATAACAGATCGAGTTGCAATGATACGCAGAGGAATGCCGAAAAAGTTCATAAAAAAGAAAACAGTATAAAATATGATTAACTGTGCTGTCTGCAATGGCGATATAGTTCATTACACACCATAAGGCACAAATAAATAAATAATATCATTAATTTGATTAGCTGTCATATCTGCTATGAATATGTAAACCAGTGACCATGGAAACCCAGAAATAAATTATTTAATAAATGAATAATAATTGAGATACGCAATATGATCAATTCTCAAACATATATTTCTGTCTACGCTGAAGATGTAGCCCAGTGACACACCAGAAGCTATAAATAAGTAAATAAACAAATCGAACCTCTATACGAATAAGTTCAGATTTACAGTTCTATCTGCAATGAATATTTATACACACGAGAACATCTCTTTGGCCCTTTTCGAAATCCTTCCTTCCACCTCATTTTAATTGGGTTATATCAGAGTAAGTGACGGAATTTTCGGATAATGTTTTGTATTTTTAAAATTTTTGGAATGTCGTAAGAAATTTTGGAAGTGTTTTATAGAGTAATATCACTTGATGTTCATTTATAAGCTTAATAAGCCCCAAGAAATGAAGAGAGATATAGTTATTTGAGCAACAAATTTGCACAATAAGCTTCTGAAAGTAGTGACTGGCAATATTGGACACTATCAGACATAACAAACCGAGACCAACAAACGTAGTTAATCTTAAACGTGCAACAGCCTGGCATGACAAGAATCGTCGAATGATGAATTATTTAAAGGGTTTAAATTTTTAATTTCAAACAACACGTTTGACCTGCCAAAAATTTATATATAGCGGTTAATGTCGGATACAGTGATCGTGAGGTCTAATGCATAAGTGTGCCGCCCCTTACCTGCCAGGATTGCGGGTTCGAATTTCACGGGGGGGATTCTGTCTCTTGTCAGTGTTGTGTTTTGTACAGGTACAGTTGTCAGTAACGGGCCGATCTCTCGTCCAGAGAAGTCCTACCGATAGCATGTTTGTCATGGAGAGTGATCAGGTGCAACAATAACCTTCTTCACCTACAATCAGTAGGTAGAAAGAGGCCAGAGTAAGAAAGCAAAAAAGAATGTTGGATACTGTCCCACATGTACTGCCACGTCACGTCTACATTCTCGACTAGTGGCATATAATGCCTACTGGCTCTAGAAATGTCACTCACAGTGCGTCTAAGCATTTGGAATGAAGTTCCTTCGGACGGTATGCTGAGCTGCGGCCAATCTAATAAGCTAATTCTTAAAGAAGTCTTGCTGACATGTAAAAACTTACGTATTTTAAACAATACAGGCAATGTACGTATAACACAATATTGAGGGGCTTTCGTTCAACCATTGTTGCAGTGGAAAGCAATAAATATTATACATTCTGAATATGTGTTTGTAGCCTTGGTTATCCAGTATGGAAAGGACATGCGCCGTATTAAATTGACATCTGTGGCTTGTCTGTCTCTACCATATTTTTCTACATTATCTCACAAACAGCACGATTTTCGTGGGGGGGGGGGGGGGGGGGGGGGAGGAGGGGAGAGAGACCTGAACGTAAAATATGTGTTTTTATCTCTACAACATTTATCTGAAATATCTGTCATTCTAAGAAGAACTGAGCGAGATAATACTATAAATACACATAGGTCGTAATGGAAAGTGCCGGTTATTCTTGCGAGATATAAATGAAATTTGAATTTTCTCGATAGTTTTTACAGAAGTATCCAAATGTCAAATTCATGAAAATCCGTCCCATGGGAGAACAGTTGTTCCACGCAGACGGACAAACAGACGGACGGTCATGGCGAAGCTAGTAGTCGCTTTTCGAAACTTGGCGAACATACCCAAACAAGGAAAATCACATCAGAGAATGAAAAAAAAAATCATAAAAATAAAACTTGATGAAGAAAGAAGTGTGGAGAGAACAGAAGGACTTCAATATCATTTGTCTGCCAGCCGCAGTTAGGTACAGCTTTAGACATTTAATTCGCAGCAAAGGCTAGGGCACCCCGTGCTAGTCAGTGACACACGCACAGCGACACAAGTTCCAGCGACGAGAAACTTACACACTTATACAGTTAACCTGTGACTCCAGAGAGTGATCTGCGAACGAGACCGATTAAATCGCTGTGATCGATATACATATAACTGGTTTCAACTGACACTGCCTACATTTTAAATGACTGCGGCACAGACAGAAATGAGAACTATCAGGTGATCCGTTCATAACAAAGCTGATAACGCAGAAGTCCCACATTATCGATCGTTCGTTGGCAAAGAATTACATTGGAAGGTAACAGCAGGGTGGATTGATACCGTAGCCGGAAACTCGATCAGTAGCGCTGGGAAAGAAAGGACGTTAATGTTGGAATGAAGCAAGTGTCACCTCGTGAAGGCGGCTGAGATCTGGCTGCTCTGTGAAGATTGTCAAATGCACAATCAGGATTCGTATATAAATCAGAAATACACAAGAAGGATAAATGTGGAGGGTTTACAGCGGTAAAACTGACGAATCTAAAACAATTCCGTCTAATAAACTATATAATTTGGTGTATATCATGGGCCTCGAAACTTCTTATGGCAAATTGACACACCCATTGTAGTGGATTGGCTGGCGGAACTCACATGAAAATTAATATATATATATATATATAAGGGCCTAAACTATTGTGTACTTTGTACAGTATATACTGAATTTATAATTGGTCCGCGGGTCGCGTTATACAACCCGGTACACCGCGGGTTATTAGGAAAAAAATAATCTTAACAGATCATCATGTCGTCTAGAAGGTTACCTTTCTATTTCGAAACATTTGACCGATTTTCAAGAGTAAAGTTGTAAAGTTCACCCTAGAACAGGCCACGAAGGCCCAGAGCGGGAGTAGAGGTATAGTTCTACTCTTTCTTTAACCTTGGTGCTAGAAGGGGTTGGGTGGTCAAAGCTAGGCCCCTGCCGCTTTACCTCCGGGAAAGACACGGTACCAATTTCACAGGAGGCTGAGTGGGCCCCAGGGTCAGTCTGGACGGGTGCGGAAAATCTCGCCCCATCGAGATTCGATCCCCGGACCGTCCAGCCCTTAGCGAGTAGCTACACCTTCTGATCTATCCCGGCCCATTATACTGAAGCGAGTATTATGAATTTTAAATGATTCATGACCATGCACTGATAATTCATTATGAGAAATATAACCAACAAGTGCACACACAGATACTTAAATTTATTGTATTATAGCCTTCTACATGTTTCGGTCACCTGTTGTGGCCATCTTCAGGGAGGTGTTCGTTTCAAGTTATATTACACAGAACGTCAAAATGTTTGTAATTCAAATTATATTGATGTGTTTATGCAACATATCCTTCACAGAACACCTCCGTGAAAATGGCGACAATAAGTGACCGAAACATGTAGCAGACTATGCTGATTACAATACAATAAATTTTCACGTCTGTATTTGAAGCTGTCCGTCGTATGTCTCATTCAGATTGATAAAAAATTTGTGTAACTGGACCTAGACGAATTTCATAATTTATAATGACTTGTTATCAGTAGCAAGAACCCCTCAGAAGCCCGAACACATACGGTGGGAGCGACATTTAAATTTGGGTCCTTAAAAGTTGTAAATAAGGTGACAGATTCTTTAAAAAAAATGTAATGTGTGATGAATAAGATTTTAATGTAAAATAACGACAGAGGCGACATGCTCTTAGATATTGACATGCAAAAGTTAACAATATTGGAGCAGGGAGTGTTGAATTTTGGAAAGGAGATAGTCCGTGATCTTAGCTAAATTGTATGTATGACTTTGTAAATCAAGCATGCAATAAAATAACAATAATAATTCAAATCTATAACACTCTGAGGGAGGTTATGATCCACCGAAACGCTCTTGTTTTTTAACTCTGTCCATCTTCTAACTTTCTTCTAAGTACGGCCTTTCGGCAGCCGGCTTTGTTTCCTTCTTCAGGCGAAGAATGGACCTACTCGAGGGGCCCAGCGATGAGAAGATCTAGGTCTAAAAATTCGATCAGAACAGGTGCTTCTGTTTCCTGAAGATGGAAGCAGAGTCGGCTTCTGGAAGGTCGTATTTCAGCAAAAAGTTGGCCGATGGAGAATGTCCAACAACGAAGAATATTGTGTAAGTATGGGCATATGTAGCAATGGTGTGGGACTTCAGTGCTGTATCGAGATATTAAAACGTAGCTATATTTTTACATAATCCAAAAGTAACACCTTCTGACCAAAACAAAACAAGATTAAGGGTTTAATATATTTGTATCAGTATAAATCTGTGTAACAAAAAAATTGCCCAAACTCTGTGAGTTCTGGGCGGATTTTCTTGTCAAGAGCTTGGTGTGAATTCCGTCAAATTGATGGTTTAAACGGGCTTGTTGTTGCTTAGTACTTCGTGAGTAGAAGGATGATGATGGTAGAATAGCGAGGGGACTTGGGAACTGAGTGTCATTGAGACTAAGTTGAAATACAGGAAAGTTTCACACACTGCCACATCCCACACCAGCGTATGTCTCACGAACTGGCTGCGAATTCAGTTTATCCGTCCCCACAGAGAGAGTTTTGGTTTCTCGGATATACATATAATATCTCACATAATGCAACTGGTGTGGCAGAGTGAGTGAGCGGTTGCCATGGTTACACCTTGATTTCCACGGTTAAGATAAACTGTGTACTCTGTAATGAAAGAGCTGAGGCTGAAGAAACAGTTGAGCATGGAACACAAAACACAGCGTCGTAGAAGAGAAAGAAGCGCTTCTATAAATTGAATGAAGGCATGATCTATTCTAGGGTAAAGAAAAAAAAACGATGAACGGGGCTTTGGAGTAGGGAGTTAATATCTTCAAAGATGTTATGAGGTCTGCGCCTGGGCAAAAAGAGCAATGTGTTTAGCCAATATATAGCAAAACGACTGCCATTCTCTCTATACAATTTTAGTAATTCAGAAGTTTTAGTAATAGTTCAACCAATTAAAAAAAGGAAATTAATAAAAATTGAAAACTGAGATTTCAGTAATTAAGCTACATAAGTACATAATTATGTAGCTACCCAAACGTAAGTTTGTTACTGTGGCCAAAGATAGCTTAATGTGAAGCCCAACTGTGAAGATAATCTATTTAAGAGAAACTAATTTTTTAACAAAAATTTTTTCTTGACTCTGTACTAATTTACCATAGACAGACGGACGGACAGATAATTGTTTGGATGGATGGATGGATTAATGAATGGATGGATGGATGGATGGATGGGTGGGTGGATGGGCGGATGGGTGGGTGGATGGATGGATGGATGGGTGGATGGATGGATAGATGGATGGATAGGTGGGTGGGTGGATGGGTGGATGGATGGATGGATGGATAGATGGATGGATAAGAAAGTTCTGCCTCTCGGACCGGCCGAATTCACTCAAGTACATGAACAAAAGTCCCCATTCTGTCTGTGGTGACGTCATTACACTAATTACTTCGCGCTTTCTTCTCTCCTCTGTGTTCTTTCTATTACTACGCCTGAGAATGTGGGTCGGCAGAAAGGAAAGGCAACTGGGGCAAACTTTTCCCTCACCCTCCCTCCTGTGGCGGTGTTCGTTCGATTTTCGTAATTACCCGCTGTTTACTTTGCGACACGTTTTGTTGTCAGTCTATTGTCTGCAGCAGCGGTCCGAGCAGAGGTCCGCCAGTAGCAGCAAATCAACAGCAATGTTTCACACGTACTGTGAGAAGGTAACAAAGTGACTGTCATGAACACGTCCCTCAAGGAAATGTCTGCTGTGACCGCACTAAACCTCGCACCAAAAATGCTGCACCCACGTCGGTGATATGGACTTACTGTCGCCCTTTCATGAATGAACTCCCTGCAGTGGCCGCGTTCATAGACCGAGAGAAACACAAAAATTATGACAGCATTCAGAGGAAAAAATTTTGCTGCTTTATGCATGAAAAATAAGTTAATGTGGTTGCATTTTTTTTAAATTTTTGTTGCATTCATAAAGGAATTCGCCGCCAACGACTCGTTAATTTCACTGTGGGTCTTTCTCGTAAAATAAAGTTTTATTCTGAGTATGACAAACGATTGATTAATATTCAATCAAGGACTGAGTGAAAACGCATTTGGAGTGGAATTTTTTAATGATTCGAGAAGAAAAACCCCACCTTTCAGACGACACATCCTGAATCTGGTCACGTCCGCCATTTTGGTTTGGCCAAGGCAGTGCCGCTGGCAGCAACATTACACACACGGCAACGACCGCCATTTGCATATCGTTTACTTCGTTGTGAGACCCATAATGAACGAAAAATTAAAAAGATAAAGCGCGGGGTAAGTAAAATAAAGATTCATGGTAACAGATAGAGATATCACTGTACGAGTCTGGAGAAAAGATGATTTTCCAAAAATTTTCCAACGATCGGTACATGAACGTAGCAGAAATTTCAGCCCTCTGCACCAGCCGCCTTTACTCTCATAAGACTTCAAGCCGAGTCGACCCCACAGCCATAGTGCTAACGTAAGGAATAAGTGAAAGAAAAATCCTAATGACCCCATCGGGAATCGAACCGGCGACCTTCCGAATTGTAACGCAGTGCCCCAACCAACTGCGCACGCCAAAATGATCCGTCACTGAAATGGATTTCGCACTGTGACAAACAGAAATAGGGGCAGAGAATGATGGTTATGTCTTTCAACAAAAAGAAAAAGGTTTATATAATTATATTACAAGGTAAATAAAATAAGGTCTTAGACTAATGTTCAGAGACGGACAGAAAATAAACGAGTATAAAACAAGCGTATAAAATGGAAAAGTATATGTAAATAAAGCCAATTAACCTTTCTCGTATATGTATAAAATCAAGTATTTGGGGACGTGAATAATGATTCACATTACACTGAGGAAAAGCAAAGGCTGTTTAAATCCGGCATATGATACCGAACAGTCGGATTAGAATTCTTTATTCTCCCTCCTGTATCTAAAATCTTATACACTAAGTTAGCAAATATACGATACGTATATAGTAACAAATGGGAATGACTTTCGGTCTTTGTTCACTTTTATACGCAAATTTATTTGCCTGTCTTTATCAGCAAATAAACTGGGGGTCTTTGAAACAGAAGGATCGAAAAGAATATTTGCTCTTGAGAGGGATAGAGAACGCTAGGACGGGAAGAAGGGACAAGCTGCCATCTAGAACTCATGATTTGTAATATTAGCCTAGGATGAAGATGAAGGTAAGATGACTAGACGATGTACAAGCGTCACGGCTGGGAAGAAGAGTCTTGCAGGCAAACTTCAGACAAAGAACTTAAAAAAAAAACACTTTTAAAATTTTAAACCTGTAAGTAAATGGGAAAATAAACAAAATGAGGTTCTGTAGATTCAACCGGCGGTGAAAGAAATAAAATGGTTTGAAAAGGTCCTGGGAGTTAAAAAGCATGTAATTTTCTGTTACCATTATCGGTCTACAATAATGGAAAATTGCACTAACTGCAGCGTATGGGTTAGAGAGCAGAGTTTTGAAAATATACTCCTTACGTGGCATAAAATGACAGAAAGAAACATTCAGAAAATCGGTTAGTGTAGACGGGTTCTCGTCTAACAACGAGGAAGGACAGACTAACAACAGAAGCTTCTACAATCTTTATGTTTGTACCGTGCATCAATGACCGTTAAAACACTTTATTATCCAACAGATGCACAAATATATAATTCGTAGATACAATTAGAATTATTATAAAATATTTAAAATATTTAAAATTGCTCCAACGTGTTTCGGATCACAAGGGACCCATCTTCAGGGAGCTCTATACTATGCTTGGCTAAAGTTACAGTAACGGTTCTATCTTGTCCGTTGATATGGACGTAGTCGGTGTTATGGCAGCATATCTGCCCGTGGCGCGTGTGTGTACTGCACAATCTAGAGAGGCACTACAGCATACACACGCGGCACGGGCAAATATGCTGCCATAACACCGACTACGTCCATATCAACGGACAAGATAGAGCTGTTACTGTAATTTTAGCTAAGCACTGTATAGAGCTCCCTGATGATGGATCCCTTGTGATCCGAAACATGTTGGAGCAATTTTAAATATTTTATAATTCTAATTGTGTCTACTAATTATATATTTGTGCATCTGTTGGATAATAAATTGTTTTAATGTGTTTTAACAATAGAAGAATTGTTAGTAATTTCAACTTTATGTTTACAGTATTATGAAACTGGAAAATTTAGAGAAAATTATAACAAAACCCGTAAATGTGTGCCATTAGTTAAAAGGTAAAACTTTTGTTTGGATAAGTAAATGTTAAATGTAAGTTAATAAAACAAAGTGTTATTTGTCCACCTTCTTAAATGAAGCAAAAATCTGGACCGCAAAACTTGCAGGCTTGTTACAAGCAGTGCTATTGAAATTCCTAGAGATAAGGAATTAAATATTTTTGTGTCTTGTGTTGTATGTATGAATCAATAATATGGTTCTTCCAAAAATAACATAAATGTCTATATATCCTTATTAGAATGTGTTCTTGCCGGCATTCACTGTCATCCTCAGGGGAAGGACAAAAATGGGTAAAATTGTATTAGTCTTAAATATGAAAGAATATGAAGCATGATTAAAATTGTAAAATTTATCCCTTTACAGTTACTAGAATTACTAAAATTGATATTCTTTTTCAGTCGTTATACACTACTGTTAGAGTTGTGAGTTCTCGTGATTGTTTAATATTGCTGTATGCACGAAACCACACAGAGGTTTGACGAGATGATGAATTGAAACCAATTTTTTATTTTTTTCGAATTTGTATTTTAGATAGGTTGAAGTCTTGTCTTGTGTGTTGATGTTTGTAGGCGTAATGGTGCACATTGCTGTGTCTACATTCCCGGTAACATAATGCTCAGTAGTAGAATACAGTCAAACACGCCCATATTCGCCCACTGTTCTCTGGCGAAATTGTGTAGGCCTGTACATGCATGGTAATTCAGAAGAAAAGGTCATTACTTTGTGAGGTGATAGTAACGGTCATTGTGACAAAAAGTGTTGTTATAAACATGTGTCTAATTTTGAACATGTACCGCGACAGAGCTGCTCGAATACACGAATATAAAGGTATTGTGACTGGTAATAAAGAAATAGGAATTACATATTTTTAATTTAATTTTAATTTAATTTGATATTTAAATAACAAATTTGTTACTTAGAACTGAAAAAAGTGTTACATTTCACAATAAATGTACGAAAATACCACCGCCAACCTCAATGCACTTTGCAACTCATGTATGAAAATTGCGTGTTGTCTTCAGAGTTTACCGGTTTCCTTTATGTAGGCAGCAGCGTCCGGAATGCGACAGAACAATTCGTCTCGTGTATCCAACTTTCGTTTGTAAATTTCGCTCTTCATCCACAGGAACGGAAGAAAATCTAAGGTGGAGGGAACAACAGTGCCCTCCAGATCCAAAGAGCTGTATCTCTGTAACCATTCACAATATTATCACGTCCAATTGGCATTTCCCCCTGAATCAACCTGTATACGTAAATAAGGAAAGTATCAATGTTGTGTCTTGAAGTGGTGCAGTGTAATTGGTGAGAGAAGTTAACCAACAGGACTTGCGTTCAGTGACTACAGAATGTATCAGTTATAATAATTCTGTGAACACTAATTCGAGTGACAAGTACTGATATTCCAGTTAGGTCTGATTTGTGTTATTTTGTATTTCATAACCTGTACATTGCAATATTACATCTGTGTACGCAGTAGCGTGACTAGGTTTTTTGTTTCCCGAGGTCAGTAATCATAATGCCCGATCCTAACATAAATTACGAACTTTAAAAAATGAAAATCATTTAGAGGTTTACTTTTATTTGGCCAAATAATTTAAAATACGTTCGCTGAAAATATTTTTTATTTAAAATATCTATTTTACACCCATTTTATCTATTTTTTTAATTTTCCGCCCCTGGCGGACGCAAAACTACCCCCCCCCCCCCGGCAACCACCCGGCGAATATGCTACGACAATCAGCAGTGGTCGACCTCTGTCCATGTTCGACAGTTACTGTACACAAGATTACATTAGGCCAGAATAAGAATGTCTGAGGCTTAGAGATCGCAGGTTCGAGTCCCGCTAACGATATGGATTTACGTAGTACGTCTCTTGGGTTTGTTGCGTGTTGTGTAGGTAGCGGCCTCTGCGACGAATTGATTACTTGTTCAGGGGAGCCCTGCCAGATATGTGTGTGTCTAATTGTGTGTGAGCTAGAAATCTCAGCAATGAAACGGCCTAGACCCGAGTTGTGCCGTTGGGTCACAGAAAGGAAGTAATAGGAACTAAGCAGCCATACTAATTTATAGAATTAAATTTCATCACTACTGCTTAAAAATGTTATAAAAGACCCCTAACTGGTTTCGCCAATTACGTCAAGTGTCAAATACTTAAGTTATTCTCATGTAAACCATTCTGTACTAATTTATTCAAGTAGTATAGATTAAGAGTTCGCTGGCGTAATATCATTGTTGTAAATGGACATGCACCAAGTGAGGAAAAAAGTGATGAGTCAAAAGATAGTTTTTATGAGGAATTAGAGCAGGTGTTCGATCACTTCCCGAAATATCATATGAAAATGTTACTAGGAGATTTTAATTCCAAAGTGAGGAGAGAGAATATTTCCAAGCCAACAATTGGACAGGAGAGTCTCCATCAGGATCGTAATGATAATGGGGTTAGACTAGTTAACTTCGCCACATCAAAAAATCTGGTGGTTAAGAGCACGATGTTCCCTCACCGGAACATTCATAAATACACCTGGACCTCCACTGATGGTAAGACTCACAACGAGATTGACCACGTATTGGTAGGTAGGAGATGGCATTCGAGTGTACTGGATGTGCGAAGTTTTAGGGGAGTTGATTGTGATACAGATCACTGTCCGGTGATTGCAAAGGTTAGGGAAAGATTAGCAGTGGGTAAACAGGCCGCACAGAGGTTTTATAGGCAAAGATTTAACTTGAGGAAGCTTAATGAGCCAGAGGTTAGGGAACAGTATCAGATTGAAATTACAAACAGGTTTGCAGCTTTGGAGAACTTGAACGATGACGAGGACGTAAATAGGA
>Ga0123357_10002804_pt1 | contig 19667 bp, 11 predicted proteins | sample TergutEmb28metaG_FD_89873 | JGI IMG/M metagenome (GOLD analysis project Ga0123357, IMG submission 89873) | Embiratermes neotenicus P4 segment gut microbial communities from Petit-Saut dam, French Guiana - Emb289 P4 | ecosystem: Host-associated > Arthropoda: Insects > Digestive system > Gut ...
GAAATAACTCAACAAATAAGTCGCAAGTTCCTGAGGATGGATGTATTAACATCCGAAACATGTTGAGCATTAAATAAAGAAATAATAAAACAAGTGACATCAAGTTGGTCTCTCTTTACTCAACAGCAATAAGCATTTCAGTGTCACGAAAAGCGATGAATGTCCTCACTGTCTAAGCAATGATTAGCTTTCCTGTAAGGACTGTTCTCCATAGTTTTCTTTACAATGTTGTTGCTTGTTATACTTGAGGGCTGTTGAAATGTAACGCTTTAAATTATATCACTGTAAAACTGCCCACAGTTTCTCCATTCTTCAGAACGGATTCACAATACTCTAGATTAATAACATTTTTAGTCTTAAACTTCCATTAAACGAAACTTCCTTCTGAAAATTCTCGGTGTTTAAAAAGATTGCACTTTTTTAAGGTTAACTGCAACTTTATACTTCTACCGCAAATCATGCCACCTTTACGAAAGCCTTTTACAGAATTTCTCTCATAATACGTAGAGGAGTGAGACCGAGAAACGGGCATGGGAGCTTAGCAGAGAGGATCAGCTGCTTAAAACGTGCAGGATGGTAATCCCCACCGGGAATAGCGTCAGTGACTCCTTCCTTACAACAAGCACAGTTAAGGTGGTTTAAACTGAAGGCACTGTAACTGGTAGTATTATAATCTAAACAAGAGGCATGACTCCTTGGCCTACGAAGAGCTTGAGGACGTAAGAGATATTACAGTATCTTCTGATCCGTGCCTTTTATTGTGACGTGTTACGGAAGTTTAGCAGTTAATCTAGCCACTGGCATAGGAGCTGGGAAAGCGAGATTCTCATCCGAGAATCCAGATAATTTTTTCTTTGCCTCCCCTTCCAATATGGATCTTGGACCTACTAAGTCTATGCAGCAACCAAAGGGCTTTGACTAATGGTTGGTTTAAGAAAGTGTGGAACCGTACTTCCATTTCCCACATGCGTTCTCAAGGAGAGATATTTGTTTAAGCACAGGAAAATGTACATTTTTGTTACAGGACAATTATCTCCTCCAGAGTATTTCGCGGTACTCACATGTTTATAAATGTTGTTGTTGTTGTTGTTGTTGTTGTTGTTGAAGCCCACTTACTATTTATTCTATTACTTATTGTGCTAACTTTGGTTTTAAAAATTGAAACTTTTTGAAAATAGTGATTTGCCATTTTGTTTTATATAGATTTTTAACAAAATTAACATAATTTAGGGAAGTTTTTTGCTTCAAATAAAAACAGTAGAATTCCCAAAACATAGCTGTGATTTTGTTTTCTTTCTGGTGTTTTTCTGATCGTGTGTTGGGTGTTAAAGCCGGTAAAATACAGGTCTTACAGCGTTCATAAATAATACAGAAATTGAGTAAGTTTCAATTCGTCATAGATTTTCTTCTATCTGTAACGCCTCCTCTGAAATTTTGTAATCTTAATCGAATGGTAATATTCTTTTATAACGCACGCTATGGATATTATTCTCGGTATTGTTTTGACTTCGTAAAAGAATATTTAGTTAATCACTTATTCCACTTTTTAAATTTTTTTTTGTTTTTGTGGCTTTCTTCAATATGCCTGATGAAATGTGTAAGAATTATATCGGAAATATAAATACTTCTTTATGGATAATTTCCTTAGTTATTCTACTATTCATTTATTCGCATTTAAATGAGCAAGCACTCATGGCCGTAGAACATAGTTTTTCCAAACAGAAGCAGCTAGTGTAAAACGCATATAACTTTGCTGTGGGTATATTTGCTTGAAAAACTTGTTGACTTGGGGTGAGAATAGACACGTATTCCAAACCCCCCCAAAAAAAACCATGTCGAACGTACGATCATTTTGTTCGTCTTTTATTAAACTCTTTTATGGACAATACAAACGAAGTGTTGGAGCTATGTAGTGTAAATTTTATGTAAAGTAAATATTATAACTAGAACTTGATACTAAAATTTATACGACACTTTCAATATCACGATAATTAAAAACTGTTTGTTGGAAAAATTTGAAGTTATTTTGTGTATCTGGTGTTTATTGGAACGTGCATCATTGTGATAACTGAAGAATAAGAAAAACACTGTTTAGTTTCAACGTACGTATATCTCTGTGTCCTATGGTGCTGCAACCCACCGCGGGTTTTGATGTCCTCTTTCTTGAGTCTTCTAGATCACACAACGACACACAACAATCGGTAGGACTCCTCTGAACGAATGATCAGCTCATCCTAGAGACCTCTACGTGACAAAACACAACACTCACAAGAGACAAACATCCATGCCCGCAGCGGGATTCAAATATATAATCCCAACAAGCGAGCGGCCGTGTACCCAATCCTTAGACGGCGCTGCCAGTGCGATCAGCATGTACCTGGTAAAGTATTACAGTTGATGTAGATTTTTATCACTAATTTACAGTCAGTCAGTGTTTTAACATAAGGACTTATTAGAAGAAAAGTAGATTACAATTTTAATTAATGCAGAAATATAAGTACATTTGTAATTGCAGGTAAAGCTACCCACAGCAGAGACATAAGAACATCAAAGAAAGTAAATTTTGCCCTAGAACAATCTATGAAGACCCAGAGGAGAAGTAAATTAAATCCTTACTTTTTCTTGAACCTCGGTGTTCGATAGGGGGTGGGTGGTCAACGTCACGACCCCGCCGCTTTACCCCCAGGAAAGAGGAAGACACCTATTGTACAGGAGGGTGGGTGAGCCACAGGGCCGGTCTGGACGAGTACGGAAAGTCTCGCAAAAACCGGGATCCGATCACCAAACCTTCCAGTTCGTAGCGTGTAATTAAGCCGACTACGCTATCCCGGCCCACTTACTTACTTACTTACTTACTCCATGGTGCAGAGTCCTTCCCGAGAAGCTAATTGGTTTGCAGCTAGTCAGAAATTCCCCGCATTTCACGGAACCCGAAGGTTCATTACCTCACTCACAAGCGTTCGCCACCTGTCTCTATCCTGGGCCAGCCCAATTCAGTCCATATACCCACATCATATCTCCTGGAGATCCATCCTAATATTATCCACCCATCTGCGCCTAGGTCTCCCCAGTGGTCTCTTTCCCTCCGGTTTCCCCACCAAGATCCTACAAACCCTCCTCTCCTAACCCATACACGCCCGGGCCAATACATAGCGAAAATACCTATTAAACAAACAGGCAATTTGCGTATAAACGTAATGTTGAGACGCGTTGGCGTAACCACTGTCGCCTAGGAAAAGTAATAAATATTAAAAAGTGTGAGTGTGTTTTTGTAGCCTTACTTAACCAGCACGCAAAAGCATGCGCCGTATTATATTGTCATCTGTGGCTTGTTTGGTTGCACCATATTCTTCCACATTGTCTCATACAGGGCACAATGTTTGGGAGAGCTTCGTTCGTCATGAAACGTGTGTTCTGATTTTCTCCAAAATTTTTGTCTGAAACACTTCTCATTCTAAGAGGAATAAAGCAAGATATTATCATACAAGTAAATTACCTGTTACACTTGTCGGACTTTACGTAAATTTCAATTTTCTCAGTTGATTTCTTTAAAAATACTGAAATATCAAATATCACGAAATTCTTTCGATTGGTAGCAGAATTGTTCCCTGCATATAGACGGACAGATAGACATATAGGCAGATAGGCAGATAGGCAGATAGGCAGAGAGGCAGAGAGGCAGATAGGCAGGTAGGCAGGTAGGCAGATAAGCAGATAGGCAGAGAGGCAGGTAGGCAGATAGGCAGAGAGGCAGAGAGGCACATACGCAGATAGGCAGGTAGGCAGATAAGCAGATAGGCAGAGAGGCAGAGAGGCAGATAGGCAGAGAGGCAGATAGGCAGATAGGCAGATACGCAGATAGGCAGGTAGGCAGATAGGCAGATAGGCAGAGAGGCAGATAGGCAGATAGGCAGAGAGGCAGATAGGCAGATAGGCAGAGAGGCAGATAGGCAGAGAGATAGGCAGATAGGAAGATAGGCAGATAGGCAGATAGATAGACAGATAGGCAGATAGATAGACAGATAGGCAGAGAGACAGATAGGCAGATAGGCATACGGACATAAAGAAACTAATAGCCGCTTTTCGCAATTTTTTAAAGGCGCCTGAAAACTTTCAATTTTCAGTTGCCTGGTTTACAGGCGATTCTACTACCGTGTCACTAAATCAAGTAATTTTTATGTTACGAAACTGAAAAATTTTATCCTGCCATATGTTTGTCTTCGTGAATATTACTTACATTCTCTTTGTCTCATGCACCATATATATGTGATACGACAATAGGAAATACATTATTCTTTTACGAATACATTTCGAGGATTACTCCAATTTATCAACCAACGAATACACATATAATTTTAAATAAAACACTTTTAAAACACTTTAAAACACTCCGAAATGTTTCGATCTTGTCAGAAGTATTGTGGCAGCATATGCTGCCACGACACCTCGTTTGCAAATACAAATTGAATTGTGAATACTGTAATATAACTTTAGCAAGGAACAAAGCTCCCTGATGATGATCTGACAAGATCGAAACATGTCGGATTGTTTTAAAGTGTTTTAAAAGTGTTTTGTGTGAAATTATATGTGCATTATTTGGTTGATAAATTGAAGTAATTCTACAAAAATTCACGGTGCTACAATAAGATTTACATTTCGAGGAATTTATTTCCTTTCTAAAATACGAGGATTTATGGAGGATTATTTACTGAATACAATAAACATTAATCCAGTTATCTACTTGCTGAGAGACTCAAAGTTTAATGCCGCGTATTCGTAATTAGGCGAAGTAATAATCATAGTTACCTCATGTGATTAATTCATACCGACCAAACGTTAAATTAGTCACTACGATCTCTTAATACCAGAAATTACAGAAACTTTCCTTCACAATTTTGTATAAATCCAACATTAACTCTGCCCTATTAACATAACTATTACACACACTTTAACGAAGCTTTTTACGTAATAAATATAAAATATATATAGTGCAATGTGTTAGGGTTTTAAAGATTTAGAGGTCAACTTTATTACTTAACTGCTTTAAAATCAGGTCAATAATTTCCACTAATTACGAGAGAAACGAACCTAATTAGTGTGGCAACATGTTAATTGTGCTGAAATAAATGCATATATACTTCAGTTTTACCACTGTCGCCGCCACCAGGAGCTCGGCGAAACCGAATCATAATCACATTAAAGTCTCACCAATTAGATAAAAGGAGAGGTGAGGCAAACAGTACGGCTGGTACAGGCTGCTGTGTGCACTCAGTGTTAGCAGCAAGTCTTGGGCACCGCAAGAGGAAAAGATAATACGTTCTAGTCAGCATGTGCGTTTAATCTAATATTAGTTTAACTAAGTACATGAAGCAAAACCCTTCTTGAGTAGAGGATAGTCGCTCAGCTGGGCAACACATTCCCGCCATTTTAACAAATCCGGAGCTTCATTAGGAAATTCAAAAGTGCCTGATACTGGAATCTAACAAGATGTACGAAAATCTAGTGCACAATCTTACATCCCCTTCCCTTGGAATGCATTTTAATTATGTTGGCTCATGTGCACTTATGTCTCCCAATCAGTCTTTTTCTTTCCGACACTCTAACTAAATTGCACCCACAACAATAAGAAATTTTACAATCCGGGTTAGCACGTTAATGTCGGAGTTCAAAGTCTTGACAGGTATAAACAAAAAAAGTAACGGCTTATAATTTCAACTTTACTTGTATAAAGTTAAAAAGAAGCCCTCTGTACGGACCACAACCGAGGGTTCGTCTTTCCGTCCGCCCGTCCGTCCATGCTTCTGCCATAGCATCAGCAGTTAAACCATTCTAGGATATACGATATTCCGTGTAAGAGCTACGTACAGTTTGTTTTGGCTTAGTCACGATCGTAATTTACTTAAGAACGTAAATGGATTTCTCTCTGAACTCTCTACATTTTTATACCTGCATATGTGAAAAGTTATGCCGACGATATCGAAGTAATTCTATTGAGCAACTGAGATCTTCGTTAAAATATGTGCAATAAACGCCGTACTTTACTTCGACACTAACAGAATTTTGCCCTCTTATTCGCACTTTTCTTCGGATTCGAATTAATTTCAGTAAAGGAGACGTTGTCAAGCCTGCAGTGAATTCACCCTTATATTACACGTTTCTCTGTGTTAGTATACATAAGCTTTATTTAAAAAACCTTCATCGCAAACAACAATTTTTGTTGTCAGTGCTTAGTTCCCTTTACAACAGGTTTCGACTGGATTGGCCACCTCCATGTGGTACTGCCATTCTGATCAACCATGTGCAAAATTTTACCCAATATCTTTCCGTCAAGGTCGACTCCAGACTTTAAGTGGAAACATTGGGGATCATCTGTGTGGACTTCGACGTAAATGTAAGCTACTGATCGTATAACACATGTTCGTCAAATGCCTGAGAAAAATATGGAAAACAATAAGTTATAGACTTCAAGACAACCCATAGTTCAGTAAGGAGGGATTTCGTACTATGTTCTAATTAAAATTGATATTGCTGTGCATCGAAAAAGACTAATAAAATTGTGCTTCTGTGCAAACTCTGGTATAGTTCGATTATGAAAATATTTGTCTTACGCGTTTCCTATTAAGAATGGTTAAAAAATTTAACAGCTTTAAATCCATTGTTCCTGAACTTTATTATAGAATATGCTATATAGTGGGTTCAGGCAAACCACGAGGCCTTTAACTTGAATGGCAAACATTAGCTTCCGATTTCCGCTGATAATATTAGTATGGTGGGTGCAAGCATGCATAATGAAAAGAAAAACACAGAAGTTTCTTTAGTCGCTATCACGGAGACTGTTCTAGATGTAAATGTGAAGAAATCCGAATATACTTGTGTGGCTCGTAAGCAGATGGAGAAAAATATCAGAATATAAAATTAGGTAATAAATCATTTGAAGGAACGAAACAGTTCAAAGAGCAGGGAGGAAGTTTAACACATCAAAACTGCATTGATTCAGAAATTAAGAGCAAATAGAACTCAGGGAATGATGTCTATCATTCGGTGCAGAATCTTTTGTCTTCCAAGTTGCTATTCAAAAATGTAAAGATTAATGTACACGTAATCATATTTTTGCTCGTTGTTTCGTTTGGCTGTGATATTTGGGCTCTTATATTGAAACAGGAACATAGGCTGAGGGTGTATAGGAATAGGGTGCTGAGGAACATATTTGGGTGTAAACGAGCGACGTAACAGTGGTGTGGAGAATACTACGTAATGCAGAGCTTTATCACATTTCTTAACAAATGTCATTCTGGTGATCAAATCAAGCAAAATGAGATTGGCGGGGAATGTGGCACATGTGTGCCACATTCCCCGCGAGAGGGCAGGTGCCACAGGGTTTCGGTGGGGAAACCCTAAGAAAAGATGGAAGCATAATATCAAAACTGATCTTAAAGACGTGGAATGGGAGGCATGGAATAGAATGAGCTAATTCGAAATAGGGACTGGTGGCAAGCTCTTGTGAATACTGTATTGAAATTCCAGGTTCCATGAAATGCGGGAGATTTCTTGACTAGGTGAAAACCGAGATTAGATTCTGAAGAAAAAATCTGGAGTTAATTAGACAATTAGTTACTTAGTTATTCGTTATTAGTTAGTTAGTTAGTTAGTTAGTTGCTTCGTTAGTAGGTCAGTCAGTCACTTAGTTATTTGTTTGGTTGGTTGTCCAATTAGTTAGTTGGTGATCTAGATAATTCTTTAGTTAGTTTGTTTGTTTGTTTGTTTGTCAGTCAGTTGTATGGAAACTTAATGAAAAAGGAGTAGTGGTCTTATTTCCATGCTACAGGTTTTAAAACTTCTCTCCTGACAATTTGCATAAATGTATGACAGGGTTTGTGTTGAAAAATTTTACACACCAGTACTTGCTTTCGGCCGCGTAACATTAATGCTAATCACAGAATCAAAGGTGTGTGTTCTACAAATACATAAATGTATTAGTCATTTGACAGACGTTTGAATTGAGTGGGTTCTACGTTCATGGCAGCTATTTGACAAACAGAATGGGACACTATACAGCCGAACTACATAAAGCAAAATATACAGATTAAATTAAACATTCGGTGAATTCTATGCCAAAAGCTTATTCCAGTTCACACCATCCTATTTGTGTCCGCAATATCTCTCTAATAGATGGAATTTTATTTTGTTAAAATTTTTGGTATTTTTTCATTTGGTTTTAACCTTCGGTTTGTTTTTCATATCCATTGCTTGATATCTTATCCTCTTATGATAATGGTCTTTGTTTTCCATGGGTGCGTACATTTGTTTGACAGTTTAAGGGAAAAAGAAGTCTTTCGGGGAAAGTTGCTGAAGAAATTATATGAGTCCGAGTAAAGCGATGTAAATGGGACTGTAGGAAATTGTACTTTGAAAAATTTGAAGGTCTTACACCTCGCCAAATATTATTTGGGTAACAGAATAACAACGCGTGAGACGGATGGGGCATGTTAAAAGTGTGGGTTGAGAAATGTGGGAAGGTTTTAGTGGAAAACTGGAATGAAAGAAACCACTTGGCAGAACTAGGCGTTCTTGTGTAAGTGATATTGATGTGAGCGAATGGACTAGACTTTCCTAGCTCAGGATATAGACAAATAGCTTCTAAAGAAGAAATCTGCTCCATGGAGTCATGAATACATTTCGCAGAGTTCGACTTTTACATACATTTATTGTCGTAATAAAAAAATCTCTACTTTTACCAACAGAGAGGAATTATTTTGATGGCAGGAATAAGCAGCAATTATTTCCTAAATATTAATTAGTTTATCTCTACGGGGAAGATTAATTTTTCATGCGAAGAATTATGAACCTAATTTTAAGTAGAGTGTAGATGTACTTCATAATTCAGAATATTAAAACTGCTTTTTTACGTAGATATAAAGGTAGATACTTCTCTGTATTGCCTGATAACAGGGATTATTTTCAAAAATATATATAATTCTATTGCATTCATTTTTACCCGTTCCTATTTTGAAACGCACTATATGTTCCATAATATTCTTTAGTATTCTAAAATATTATTTCCTAAGAATTTATAAAGTGTTCAAGTTTTGCTATTTTACTTTTAGAATTCCTTTCAATGTGAACTTTTTCCGCCATCCTGTAATTGAAATTAAACAAGACGTTTCTGAAACTGGTTCTCTTCCTGCTCACAGACAAAAAAATATGGAGGCAGCTACTCCGCCGGGTCTGACTCAAAAAACACTGTCAGCGTTGGCGTCATGGATTAAGAGTAACTTTTCCATAGCACCAAACGGAATAGGTACCTCAATGCTCTGTCTTCTTAGACGAAGAAAAATTCCAATTTCCGGAGAATAATATTTCCTTTGAACACTAAATAATAGGCAGAATCAAGAAAAGCAGTGATCCTGAGAACTTGCGCTAACTCACTCGTCACCTCTTTCTCCCTAAAAATTAGATGAATTGTTTATTCAATTGCATGAGAATTAAGATCATCAATTTCCTTCAAACTTCAATTTTTTGGGGGGAGGGACTTTCTTATTTCTTTAAGTATTCATTTACTCCATTAACACTTAATGCTAAATATCACATATTCTTTGTTAAAACTGTCGTAATTCTCATTTAGTAACTGCTTTTATACGTTATTTAACGTGAACATTATATTTTTACTGTCAGGAATAACGTAAATAACTTTTTGTAGATTAGTATGTGAAATATGAATTTTACTAAGGATTTGGTTTTCACGTCACACTTTAAATACAATTAAAATTTCATTTGTTAAGAGTTGTTTCAGATATCTAACAAAATTGTAAATATTTGTAGGCTGTAAGTCATGACAGTCATACGACAAAATAATTTGTTATAGAAACTGGTTTAAAATAATTAAACAATTTATTTTTTACTCCAACGCCGTTTCATTCAAAGTGAAATATCCTTACTGTGACCATATGGTGAGGCGAATTCAGTCAAACAACACAACTATAAAATATGGCTAAATGATGGTGTTTATTAGCAAGGGAAAACTACATGTTTCGGCCTATTTTAGGCATATTATATATAACTCTTTTAGCAGAAAATTATCAGAGCCTGAAGATGGCCGCTATAGGCCGAAACATGCAGTTTTTCCTTGCTAATAAACACCATCATTTAGCCATATTTTATAGTTGTATTTTTTGACTGAATTCACCTCAGCATATAGTTTAAACGCACAATGGGGATGGCACACCTCAGAAGTCCTTACTGTGATTTTAAAAATTAAGGCTCTTTTCTTTACCCGTTAAATTTAAATTTGGTGGAAAACATTACATAAAGAAACATATCAATTAGCTTAGAGCAAATACCAAATTAATTAGATAAATTAGATACTGAACTAAATTCAGTACAGTAAACATACAAATTATGGAAATTTAAAATCTAATTAAATATATTAATTTTTATCACGCCAACCGTAAAAAGGGCGTCATCGTATTATTCAATGTACTTATCGTTACCAAGAGCGTTTCGACGTTATGGCATCGTTAACAATACCTGGCATTATATTTGCATATTGTAATAATCCTTCTACCGGTATTTTGTTTCGTGTATGCTATAAGTATAGCGTTGAATTTTAGACAGACAGTGTTTAATCTTTAAGGGTGGTCGTTTATATTAAATAATTGTTTGTAATAACATTTTAACCTTATGTTTAGTTGCTGCGTGACTCATTATTTGTTAAAAACCTCATGCATTTCAGTAAGAAAAGATGCTAGATTTATAAATTACGTGTTATATCTTAATCATAACAGATAATGGGAATTCCCCAAACTGCATTGAGAGACTGGCCAGTAAAAGTGATAGATTTTTTTGTGAAATAGATACTGAATTTTTATAGGTAAAGTAATTTAATTTTAGTTTTTGAAGGGTCAAATGTGCTGTATATTCAATAAAAGCTGCCAAATGTATTACTTCTACGGTGGTAGATATTTATATTTTATGGAAATAGACATTAAATATTTATGAATTAATTAATGTAAGGAATTACGTATTTCAACAGAACTTTCATTGTGATGAAAAATAATTATTAGAAATTTCTTTTGAAACTTCATACACAAAATCCGTTACTATTATATTAAAGTTCCGTTAGTGTGTCTTATTCTCATTTGTTACTTCCATGCCCCAATTTCACACCTTGCTTTGCTCTATCGGTTTAATATTATGGTCCCATCTAGGCCAAAATTTCGCAATTAATCATTTTCCAGTGCCTTTCTCTACCAGAAGTGTTAATGTATTTTCCATTTCGCTGTGCAATAAGTTCCGGCCATGCCGCCCAGTATAACCATAATTGAAGAAACTGAATATTTAGGATGGCAAAACACCTTACCTTGAAAAGTAAGGAATTTCACGATCTTCTTCTTAAAAACGAAATTAATTCAGAAAATCGAAACCCCAAAATATATAGTGGGCCTCAGGGCTTCGTAGGGGTATTCGACACAGACTAGGGGATGACAATTGGGATTTTCATAGTTTTCCTCAGCCTCAGTAGACAGTGTCAAAACGGAGTTTTCTGAGAAATTTCTGTTTAAGATTCTTCCTCTTTCTGCACACGAAGTAAGATTTGCAGCTGAGCAGCGTCCTTTCTCTATCCAACAGCTAACTACCTAACCGATAACAAGAAACATTCTTTCTCCAGGATTATAAAATTCCGCAGCTAGTCCAGAATTTCTCGGCACTGAATAGAAGAAAAGTTCATTACCATTTCCATAACAGCCTGCTGCCTGCTCCTATTCTGAGTCAGATTAATCTAGTCCTACCATTCCTTCCTACTTTTAAAGGTACATTCTAATATTTTCCCACTCTACGCTTAGTTCATACATGCGGTCTTCTTCCTTCTTTTTCCCCATCCAAACCCTGCGCTTCTCCTTTTCCCCATAAGTGTTTCATGCTCGACCGATCTTATTTTGATTGGCTGCATCCCCTGTATAATATTTAGTGAGCAGTAAACTCACAAAGACCTCGTTATAACACGTCCTCCAGCCCCGTATTATTTCCTGCAACTTAGACCCAAAAATCTTCCTCAGCACCATACTTACGAATACCCTGAAATTATGCCCCCCCCCCGGTAGCGTGAGAAAACAAGTTTTACACTTCTATAAATTTCCAACAACTAATCTGCTTTCTCACTTTAATTATATTAACACTTTGAAGCACGCAACTAATTTTGCGTTTCGTCTCTTTTACATCAGAAACTCCTAATCTTGCCTGCAAACTATACTGATGTATTTTGAATAAATTTCATAATAAGCAGTGCTTATTGCTCTAGACAACATTAACAGTTTTGTGCTGATAATTGTTACTCTGCATGTTGCCTACAGGGTAGAAAGTGAAACCGTAAATAACATTTCGACAAATTCCAGGTTTGGTAAAATTAAAGATAAAACTTCAACATCCAAATTGTAATTCATATTTAAAATTACAGTTAAAATATTCTGTGCTGTTGAAGTTTATAGGCGAGACCCGAAGGATCAAACTGAAATGCGTACTATTCCTAGAAACAAAGGTTACAAGAATGGTATGGAAAGGGAAGGGGTTGAAAACCTTCTGTTCTGATGCAGTCAGCAAATTTTCTGAGAGTTGAATCAAATTCATTAAGAAGCTAAGTGACCAAAAGTAGCTGTAACTAACTAGTGTGTCAATGTTTGGTCACACTACATATTTAAGAGCCTCCGCACTAATGCAAACTATTTTCTGAAAAGATTAAATTGCCCTCAGCATGGTTTTGAATTGTTAAATAATTCACGTTTCATTTTAAAAACCAACGATATTTGAGACTCGCTATCCGTAACGTGGTCATGAAAAGGAAAATAATATTAAGGTACTTTTCACATCTCGAGGCATTCATTAAGTGTTCAGACGAAATTCCTGTTAATAGGAAGTGACTGTGGAAATTTAGCAAGTCGTGATTACTCCGACTTGGCGAAACGTCTCTGTGTAACAAAAGAACAATATATATATATATATATATATATATATATACTCACACACACACACACGCAGATTGAATCTAGTCTTGTGTTCGATATGTGTCGAAAGTCAGAAAGAAGCTTCAGTCGAGGTTGAAAGATTACATGTGAACTGACCAGTCAATTTAGAGACATGTATTACCAATAATTTCCGTTCAGCAGAACATCCATGCTTAAGTACTTTTGCACATACCTTTAAATGATTAAACCGCGGATGTAGTGTCCCATCTCAAGACCCTTTTTCGGTATGCACATGATTACTCAAAAGAAAAATATAACGTTTCCAGTAGCGCTAAACATAAACATAGCATTCTTAGTTGCATATATTGTCTTCACAATAAGAGGTGATTTTAAAATCAGCCTAATGTTTTTCACTACAATTTACCAGAAAATTGGTGACTAATTCCCCAAAAACTCTGAAAAATTCTTTGGGTTTTAGGTAGAGTTTTCATGTTAAAATCTGCCGAATTAGTTCAATTAAGTTTTTTTAATATTTAAAAGTAAAATTTTTTGCAAGGTTTGAAAGTATGACACATTTTCTTGTAATTACGAAACCCACATTTTATTAACTACAAGAGTTACATACGTTGCAAAAACAGGAACATTTCCCACATCATAGACAGGGGCGCTCTTTCAGAAGCCGGCGCTGTTAATCAAGAAATGCTCCGTCTTTTCACCAACCTGAAATTTTGTTTCCCTGTATTTCCTGAAGAGTATTTTCGTCCAGTCCCGTGCCACCTGAAACTTCAGTTCTTACTCTTCTTAGATAAATTTTAATTTAATATTATCCCTCAATATTGGCATAGTAATCGCAATTTACTATCAGTTAGTTCCTCATTCCTCGTGCTTACCTTCTCCTCCTCGGTTTTATAGTGTTGACATTATTTGTAAAAAGTGTTAAGTACGAGTAGAAATAACCCTCTTTCACAACAACAATGCCTTTCATTTCCGAGGGCTTATAAATTCAGAAATATAAGTTATGCCGTCATATAGAAAAGCAGTTAACAGAAAGTAATATACTACTAAATACTTTCTTCTGCTCCCCTTTAATAATTCACTGGGAGGTTGTATAATTTTCCTTTTTTCTCCGTTTTGTTCACCTAAACCCTCATGCCTACTTTTTTTCTAGTAACGATACTTCCAACCTACTCGGAATGCAGTATTTTTACTTTTTTCCACGTGTCGGAAGTTTTCCTTCTCTCCGGCACTAGAGGTGAACCCGCATGCCCGGAAGCTTCCGGGGAGGATCCACGTCTTTCCTTGCAAGTATGTGCTTAGAACCGGGCAGTTGGGGTAAAATGAAGGATTCTTCCGGCACACAACCCAGAAACAAAACACATCAACAGAAGTAAAATGTATATATATACGGAATAGTTTTCTGGAACTCTGCTGCAGTGTAGAAGCCGACATAGCTACGTGAGGGAAAAGAATAAAAGCTGAAGGAGCAAGTTCCATTACCGGAGGGTCTCGCAAAGAATTCCGAAAACTTTTCGTGTCACAAGCAGTAAAATCTCAACAAATCTCAGTCAGGCTAAGGCCTGTAAGCCGGACTTCCGGACGACTTGCTGTCTGTATCGTATAGAGTCCAAAATGGACAGGGGACCTGCTTAAACTAAAAAGAAGTTCTAGCAAAAACCTACGCCGTTTAATTTTTTGCAGAAACTTTATTCGGTTATGTGAATATAATAAAATATGTACACAAATATCTGCACACTTTACGAACCAATTCTGCTACTGTTTTTCTCCCTAAATATTTTTATTATATTAATCATTTTATGTCTGCAGTAAAAGATTTTCGCAGTAATATTTCTGTTAATTGACAAACGTAAAGCAGTTGTTGCTGTAGACCTTAAAGATACATATGTCATGTACTCTAGTGCACACTTTGCAATCCAAAGCCCGCAAACCCATTAGTTGTGAACACGCAATGTAAGAATAAATCTTTGTGTTATCATTTTAAGGTTTTACATTCAGTGAGACTGCACCTGAAAGGATGATACTTTCTGCGAAGTACTCACATTTCATTTTAGCGCAGAAAATTTAGAAACCTATCAGAACCCAGTGAAGCATAGAAAATGTAAAGATACTTTTTCATCCTGTGCTCCCCGAATTCCGAGGGTGTAGTGCTTTTTTAAATGTACCTAGGCTTTTCCCGCTTGTGTTTCTGGTAATGGCAACATACAGGTAAATGTGAATGTGAAGCACTGGTGAAATGAATCTTACGGGCAAAAAGCGAAGTACGGGTCCGCCAGCGAATCGGGCGATTTTTAAGTGTTAAAAAAATTAAAAGTATTGGATATCATGACACAGTTAAATTTATAAGGAAGTACATACTTTAGCGTTTGCAGAAATAAGTGAATCAGTGGTCTTGAAACATAACACAGAACAAAAAATAAACACAAAACATCATTCCACTCGTTATATCAAGATGCCTTCCATTATGCTGCTCACACTCAGCAAGCCGATCGTGAACACTAATCATGACCCTACGTAACACGTCGATCGGGATTCTTGAAATCTCTTCCTTTATCCGCAGTGCAAATCCAAGTGTAAAATACGCCTGACACTGCTTTCTGACAGTCCCAGTTTCATGGAATGACGCACAGCCGGCCGGCGAGGACTTTGTTCGAACGATGCTCTCACAGCGTCAATGTTCTGTGGGGTGCGAACTCTTTTAACACTACCACCTTTCTTCTCAACAGTTGAGCCTGTCTCTTCAAGTTGTTTACCCACGTCTTTAGGGCAAGAGCTGACGGCAATTTACTCTTTCGATGAATCCCCAATTTCTTGCGAAATTCACGTTGGGCGTCAACGTAGCTATCGTTGTTCTTATAAAATGATTTTAAGACGAAAGTACAATGTGCACCAGTCCACGACTCCATTTCAAACTGAACGTTATTCAGGGCCACGCCACCTGGTAGCATCAGTCTCCTTCCACGCTCACGCTAAAAATAGAAAACGCCTTTACCAAATCGCCCGATTCGCTGGCGGGCCATGTACTTGGAGGAATCCCTCTCCCGGTGCCACTTGGTCCACCGCAAATGACACACGGAATGATCTGAAACTGAACCCGAAGCTCCGTGATAAAATGTCAGGGAATAAATCGCCTGAGCCATAACACGTTTCATTGATGGGTGAATTTAACGTGAATTATGTTAAAATATTCACGTCGTACCACACAGGTAAAGCACTGTTCCAATAATACAAATAAACTCTGAGGAAAGAAGTAATTTCACTTTCTTGTGGGACTCATAGGAAGCACATAATTCCTTTGGCAGAGTGTATGGTTTTTGGAAGACAGACCTGGTGCTGCTTGTTGTTACCAAACGCTTTATATGGAGAAGTACAGAGAGTGTCTTTCCCAGCTTAGAAGTTAAGTAAACAAGTGGTAATTCATGTAGCAGGAAATTGTGTGTACCAAAGCTGAGATTGTCTTACTAGTATGCTATTATTACGGATTTTTATGAAAATCCCTCCTTTATTTCAAACGTAATTAAGTGAGAATACACACTAGAACCAATAATCTTATCGTGTGGCCTAATTTCGTTACGTGAACGAAAGTATGCTGTTTAGTCGATTCATTGTCCAAATTTTTATTGAAATCCTTTCTTATGCCCCACGTTAAGAACAGATACTTCAATATTCACTTGTACAAGTAACAAAGCCGAAGAAACAAAGCACATTACATTTTACTCGTCATCTCGTCTTGTCGAGAAGAAATACTTTCTGCCCTTACAAGAAAAAATATGAGTACTTCGACCATTAAAATGTAAGGGGTGAACTTCCCTTGTCCACGCCATGAGGTCATGTGGGAGGAGCTGACATAAGTTTCTATTCTTTAATCTTGGTACTAGCTGGGAGTTAGTCGTTAAATTCACGCCTCGGCTAATGCGCACCTGCAAGGATCCCTTTTACCCACTGAATACGAGGTTGGGTTGGTATCAGATTTTAATAACAAGAAGTTAGTGTATTATACTTTCAGTCTAACACTATACACTAACTAATACACTAACTTCTTGTTATTTGAACCAACACAACGGGGATGATGCACCTCAAAAATAGGTATCAGATTTTGTTTCTAACAAAGGTCGCTACATAAGTTACCGCAACGTGATATCATTCCTGTTGTGTCTCATTCTCTCTAGGTAAATGAAAGTCACAGAATTCAGCCCGTAAGTTTTCCTCAACATATTGCCGAAATAAATGTTGAAAATTATCTTGGCACTCGAAGATATACGTATCTTTGATGTTCTGTAAGTGTTAAGTCTCAAATATCAAGAAGGGCCTTATTAAACAAAGCACTTATGTTAACAATACATCTTTATGTTACGACTTAAAGCGGGAGTGCTGTGCTGGTAAATGTCACTGTAAAGGACCGTAACTCGGCTTTCAGTGTCATTTGTAAGAGAAATAAATAATAACAAACTATGCTTTGGGCATAATTCAAAACGAACTGAGTTTAACTTAATCCCATTTTGTCTGCATTCAACAAAATGTCTTTAAACAAACAAGAAATAAATAACAGCATTATACTGGCTGCGTGATACTTTTCTTGCAAAAACGCAATTCGTTCCACAAATTGCACACATTTTTTCCATTTATAATGGAAAGCATAAATTTGAAAATAATGGAGAATTTGGTAGCAGTGTTCATGTAATATAGACAAAATTATGAATGTACTATGCATCTACCTTGCTTGTAAATAAGCAAATTAGGCTATACATTGAGAATTAATTTTAATTGCAGTAATAAAGAGCGCCATAAATTGTTTAACAGTAGTAATTACAATAGAAACATAATTTCATAAAGAGAAAATAACATTATCCCGCAAACATCATTTCCCCACATACTACTCCCTTTGTTGTACACAATCTCAACTTTAGCTGAATTTACGAGAACGGAGAATTTCTAGAACAGCATCTCCTCTTTAGTCCCTGCAAGGACTCTCCCCAAGGAATAACAAAATCCGTGACATCCCCATAGGCTCAGCAAGCCGAATGAACGTTGTTTGGGGAGGGTCGACACTTTCACGGCTTGTGTTCGTGGATCAGGTTGTGTTTATAAACTACAAACTACTCCCCGTTGCGCCATGTTCATGCACAATAGGGTCCAATTTGCGATGTTAGAACAGTTAAATTTCATTTCACGTCAGCATCTTACTGGCATTTCTAACGCAGATTATATCTTTCGTGATTTTTACGATTATAAACTGTTACCAGCGGTAAGGAGTCTTCAGTCGAACCGCTTGATTACTGGGTTATTTGATAAGGTATTTCGTGATGTAGGTATTAGAAAAATTATGAGCTTAAATGAAGTTGACCAGAAAGGTAATAGCTGTTCAAAGTACTGTCATAGCACTTTGCCATTAGGGACTATAAAAACACGTTAAGTTACTGGAGAAAAAGGTGTTTAAAGCGGCGACCTCCCTTATGTTTATACGCACTTTTGATAGCCACTCGGCAGAATCATACGATCTTGTCTTGAACCAGAAATGTAGCCTTTTTAAAAAAAGCACGATATCCGTTAAAATTACCGTGTGCACGTATACAGCTTCAATACACGCCATAATATTTTTCAAATTTCTCTTACGTGCAAACACATGTAACTTTTTCTTCTTCGCCGACCTAACCGGGGGCACTAAAATACATTTATCAGCAGGTACGTACACTTACAAATATGCAAGTACTGCCTTACGATTTTTGAGTACGAATGTATACCCGTTTCCAAACCTTTTTTGTAGTTACCCGATTAAGCTTTTTAACTAGCATTAGCTTTGTAATTTCTTCTAACTACTGTAGATTATAATATCGGTAAGTTAGGCAACTACATTTCAGACTATGAATGGATGCTACATACTTTTATTAAAATTATTTCATTTCGCTGCTTCATAAATCTGATTAAGTGAATTCAACTTTTAGAGTAGCTGGATATAAAAACAAATAAATGAAAAAATATTAAGTTTATGTTAACGGAACATATTATTTCCTTTGGATATTTTCGACTTAGATTAAACTTCAGGGATATCCCCCCCCCCAGAAGTGGAAGAAATGTAGAGCAAACCCTTTTTATATAATCTAGCGCTGAGATTGAGAATGCAGGAAGATATTTATATTTTTAAACATATGACTTAACGTCGTTGTGCTGAAATACATGGACGCATTTTCTTTACATCATACAAACACAACACATATTTTCATATATATATATCATAATTCTAGAACAGTTGTCGCGGCAGGAGGGAAGACGCTTTGTTTAGTTTGGTAAGTTCTGGCGGTCCTCTGGATATTACAATACACATTACAATACACATGCTTTTTCAGTGAGTTTAGAGAGATGTCGTGAGTGAACGTAGAAATTATCGGCGCCGTTTTGAATAAGGATTATGACTGATTTTGTAGAATGAGTTTATTAATTACATACTCGAAATTTTTTCTATTGTTCACGAAATGTTTCTTAATTAGTTCTAGTCGATGTAAATATATAATCACACTACATAAAAGTTTCTAGCTTTGGAGACCTTGTCTTTACACCGCGTAGCCGCCATGTCTTTCATTTCGTTCGGCAAGGGGGGGGGGGGGGGGGGTGGGGCTTCTCTCCCCGAAGGGGGGAAGGGGCGGCCAAAAAAATAAGAGAAAAAACCCCGCCCAAAAAAACTACAAAAAATTTTGAAAA
>Ga0123357_10002805_pt1 | contig 19662 bp, 15 predicted proteins | sample TergutEmb28metaG_FD_89873 | JGI IMG/M metagenome (GOLD analysis project Ga0123357, IMG submission 89873) | Embiratermes neotenicus P4 segment gut microbial communities from Petit-Saut dam, French Guiana - Emb289 P4 | ecosystem: Host-associated > Arthropoda: Insects > Digestive system > Gut ...
ATAAGTCGCAAGCTCCTGAGGATGGATGTATTAACATCCGAAACATGTTGAATATTAAATAATGAAATAATAAAGCAAGTGACATCAAGTTGGTCTCTCTTTATTCAACTATCAAGATGATGCACGATCCAATAAACATAAGATAAACATAAAATAAAGTACAGTTTGATTTCGCAAAAACCCCGCTACCACTCGGTCCAGAATATTTTGTTGTCTCGTTTACCAAAAATACGAAGATAAAATATGCAGTATAGATTCTTACATGTTTCCAGAAGTTGGTCCACCAAGTTATGCAAAGAACGCAGGCTTAGGGTGTTGCAGAACGGGGTCCTGAGGAAAATATTTGGTTCTCAGAAAGGAGAGACAAAGTAAGGGTACACTATACAAAATGCCACAATGAGGAACTTCGTGGTTTACATTTTTCTATTAATATTATTCGTGATAGGATAATCAAATAAAAGAGTATGCGAAGGGGAAACTTAAAAGAAGAAGTCCACTTGGACGAACTAGGTGTAAACGGGACGATAATACTAAAACAGACGTTAAAGGAATGGGATCGACATAATTAATTTGGCTCAGGATAAGGACAAGCGGTGGGCTTATTAGGAAATGGTAATGGGGAGTCCGGTCCCAAGAAATTCGGGAAATTTCTTCAGTAGCTTACGAACAATCAGCTTTAAAGGACTATGCTCAAGGGAAATCGGAGTAAAGAAATAATTTAGGATGCTCTAACATATATAAGGCATTTTTGTTATGGGGAGTATAATTAGTGTACTGCTACGGCTTCCCTTTACCCCGAGATGAAACAGGCACTTCCTGTGCCGTAATTAATCCACGTCATGCCGTTAGCATTCATATAGGAAGAAAGAGTTACTGTAGAGGATAATAAAACGATAGGCCACGTACGTTTACTGCTGTCAGAGCACATTGCACTAGATGGACGTTTACGATATTTCTTTTTGTTTTGGCGTGAGAGCCCCGCTGTGGGCCAGGGACTTCACATTCACGAGGTTTCTAGATCACACACAACAACGCATCACAGTCAGTAGGGCTCCTCTGGACGAGGGATCAGCTGGTCGCAGAGACCTCTACCTGACAACATACAACACACACAACAGACGTCCATGCCCTCGGTGGGATTCGAACCCAGAATCTCAGCAGGAGAGCGGCCGCAGACCTACGCCTTAGACCGCGCGGCCACTGGGACCGGCCATTCACGATATTAGCATCACAAAATATGATTAAATTATTATAGTCATGCGAATCAATAGCAGCAAATCTGAAAAGAGTGATGTAATCGGTGACGTTAAAAATAACGAAACAAGACAGAAATTTATGCTTTGTACTTGAGACTCTTCTTTTTTCAGTTGTGGAGGCTTATCTTACGTCCTGCACTTCCACGTTTTTCTCATATATCCAGAGAAGGCTTTTGCACTTGCAGAAAATATTCACGACAATAACATCATCACCACCACTACCATCAACATCACTACCATAATCACCACCACCACCACCACCATCTTCATCACCACCATTACCACTACCATCATCATCATCATCACCACCACCACCACCATCACCACCATCACCACCATCATCATCATCATCATCATCACCACCAACACCACCACCATCACCATCACGACAACCACCAAAAACGAGAACACCCAACTCATCAACATAAAGGTAGTGTTGATTATGAAAATGTCGAATATAATAATAACTATACTTAATACACCATCAAAAATGGCCGAAATTGCCTGAAACAAATGGACTACTACGTATGTTCGCAATGGGTACGTAATATGGCAAGAAGGTAAAGGGTGAAATTCACCCTAGAGCAGGCTATGATGGCCCACAGGGGGGGGGGTGTAGAATTATAGTTCTACTCTTTCTTCAGCCTCGGCGAGTTGCGTGTGGGTAGACAACGCCACGACCCGTCTGCTTTGTCCCCGGGAAAAAGAGACGCGGTACCCATTTTACAGAAGACTGGATGGGCCCCAGGACAGGTCTGGACGGGTGCGGAAAATCTCGCTCCCAAAGGAATTCGATTCGCGGACTGTCTAGCTCATGGCGAGTCGCTATACCGTCTGCACCATCCCAGCCACCATGGTATAAATAAAGACAGTTTAAAATGAATAAAACCCTGCCAATCTCCTTGCGATTTGTGGTGGACACAGCAGCGCTGGGAGAGGTTTTCCTCGAGTACATAAATTTTCCTTATCAGCATCATTCCACCAATGCTTTGCGCTTACCTTCATGTTCTTGTTATTCTTAATCAGGAGGCCAAGAGAATGAATCTCCTTTGGAAACAACAAAAGGTTTCTAGCGTTCAGTTTCTACTAAATCGGTTTTCATTAGCCGGCAGGTAAGCCCACCACCTAACAGACCTCCAATTACAGTTTTGATGCTAGAGTTCTTAACAATCCACCACATTGTGTGACACTGCAGTTAATCGCAATGGACAAGGAGCTCTCCTTGGTAACAGTTTATTTCTGTCGCTTGTTGCTTCAATAGAGGTCAAACGTAAAAGGCATTTGTATTCGTGTTCAGGATGTGTAGTTTTCAGCTGTACGGCCGGTGAGTAACATACATCATGATCTCCGGCCAGGTACTATGATAGATGAAGACGAATTGGAGGGTGGAGTATCCTCAGCGGGATGGAGCCTCGCCAAACTTTGCCGGCTTCCACCGGCACTGACACACAAACACACACACACACACACACACACACACACACACACACACACACACACACACACAAACGTAGAAAGACATATTACATCCGTTCAAACAAAAACGTTCAACATGAATGTGGTATGGTTCCAGTCAGTCTTCGTTTAGTCTCGAAGCCCAGAGCTCCCATCTTCCATCAGTCCAACTATGAGACTGAAGACGTTAGTCATAAGATGTGAAGATTTTAAGCCAAAAATCGCTACGAAACGGGTAATTTGACCAGAACACTTTCTTGTTCTGTTCTTGCGACCAAAGAACTGGGCGTTGCGGGTGTTACTTGTTAGGTAAGAAAGCCGACATAGGTCTTTAACATCGCTCAAAAAGAAAACAAATATTTAGGTCTATGTCCAACTAAAGGACCTGGTTGCTCCTTCTGATAGTATTGTTCTTGCACCCCATATAAACAGGAACAAAGAATTGATCTCTAACAGCTGCGCTAGTTCACTAGAATACGGCAGCACAGCGCCACCTGCTGTGGGCGATTTACCGTATCTTTAAGGCCGGCAGGGCGCTGGAGCCCAACATGCGGTATCAATTGAACATCAATACTGCACAACACAGTTTTATTGTCTATCGAAAGGTTAACTTCGGAAGCCCTGAAGATAGAACGACGTACAGTTTTTAAACAGACAGATCGACCACATGCGATCTGCAGTGGATAGTTACTCCTAGTAAACTGCAGTAGTGTATCAAGTTCATTGCTAAGAATGAGTCGTTAAATGAGTTTCAGTTATTGTAATAGCACTTTCTGGACTGGACATTTTATCTGGCGCCGAATGACGCTATCAGAATGAGCGGTTAACTGGGAAGGATATGGACAGTAAGAGGAAGCAGCGTCTTGTAAGCTCCTCTCTGGCATATGCCTCGTGAACTTGTCTATGTATTGAAAGAAAATCAAATATGGGGACTAAAACTAACGAAGAATTAGATGAAGTGACAAAACACAAAAATATAGTCAATTATATTAAGGCTCAAATACTAAGATGGTTTGGTCACGTACAAAGAATGCCAGATAACAGAACAGTCAAGAAGATATTTAAATGGAATCCTCTAACCAAAAGATCACAAGGAAAACCCAAGTACCGATGGGAGGATAACGTCAAACAGGACATTTGCCAAATGAAGGTTAAAAATTAGATAACCTGCGTCCAGGATCGAGGGAAATGGAAAGATGTCGTTGAGAAGACCATAACTTTCAAACACTAAAGAAAGTTCAGTGCCTGAAGAAGAAGAAGAAGAAGAAGAAGAAGAAGAAGAAGAAGAAGACACGTCTATGTATTACTCCAGCGGGTGACACATGTGGGTTGACGGCAGGAATTTTTTATTGATAATTGTCGTGAAGTCCACTCTGATTTCTATTAAAAATTAGAAAAATGTAGCAACTATTCAGAAGAGGTTGGCGAGTGTTTAGGTGCTACTGACCTACCGGTTTTTGTGTACTATCTCCTTGTGCTAAAAAGCTGCAGGCTGCAGGTTGGATGCCTTCGGCCTGTTGGGACTGAGATAGGCCATAATTAGGGTAGCTTCTATCAGGGCGTTTATGCTACAGGATACCTCACAAATGCGTGATTTTGGTAAATATCGCACCTTGGTGTACAAGGTCATAGCCTGATCGGACATGAGTGGGCTTTCACGAAAGTTGGTAGGAACCTGACGACATTGGGGGGCAACCAGGCAGAGTAATTTTTAATTTTCAAATATCAATATCAATAATAATAATAATAATAATAATAATAATAATATAACGAAGGTGCTAAACTGTGACATGGGACAGACATAGGCAACACAGACTTCTGGGTCTTAAAATGATGAGTATACATTTTAAAGTATCCATCAAAAAGACAGGCAATGTACGTATAAAGTAACACTTAGGCGCGTTCGTGCAACCATTGTTGCAGTAGAAAAGCATTCTCTGACTACGTGTTTGTTGCCTTGGTATCCAGCATGCAATGTGCATACGCCATATGTCATCTGTGGCCTGTCCGGCTATAGATTTTAATTCGTACCTCACAAGGAAAACACAGTATGTTTCTATCGGGAAAACCAATCAGTGAATGAGGCATACGGAAACGTTAGTTGTTTGTTTTCAGAACTGTACGGAATAAATAAACAAAATGTGCGAGAAAAATGGAGAAATCTCATTGCTAAAACCAGGGTTACATACGGTTCAATAGACACTGATGATATAACACACGGTAAACCAGTTTCTTTTCCCGGCAGGACAAGAAACTGGTTTCTTCTCCCAAACATGCAGACCTCCAGTGCGGGCAGAAGTTAAAAACGCGTGGAACTCTAGTGGCACACTCCATAACCCTTTACGCCGCGTACAAGGATAATTTTACTCTAAATTACATATACCGGTACCATTATACTTGCCTTCCTTCGTGCTACGTTTCATATTGTTGAAGTCCTTCAGAAGCAGATTAGTTTCGTGTGCACAGATAAACGGAAGGACTCTGGTTCGAACAGTTTCCTAAATCTCTTAAGAGGGGTACAAGCCTGAACACGACCTGCAGCAACGCAAAAATACTGAAATTTAAAAAGAGATGAAATATCTAGCAATATAACATTATTCGAATTTATGACGCCAGCTTCCCTTTGTTATAGACGCACTACTTTCAAGTCTCCACTAGGCACAACTTGGCTCCAGCAGTAGTGCTTCTGACTTGAGATCGGGAGGTCCCGTCCGAATTTCGGCCGGTTAGGGCTTTCCATTACTTCCACCGATCCTCCCCGATGCATGTCACCAAATAACCTTAAACACTTATTAAACAGCTTATGCCCATATTCCTCCCAATGTACTGTTCATAATAAAAATTAGTAAATATATACGGTCAACCACAACATATTTTATTAGTCCCTTCAACAAAATATAATTTAATTATGTTTGACGATATTATTTTTAATATTTTTAATATTATATATAATTTATTAACAGCATGCCCCATTACATTTAGGTAACACTACCTGCTCAGCGTAATAGTTTACAAATACTTTTGTTATGTACATATAAAATTAATATTGCATATCTAGTTTTGGCTGTTCGTTCACTGCTTCATATATACATTTTAGCACTCTATGTTAGTGTTTGAGTATACTTTTACAATTACTTCAAAAAGTTAATAAGTTCATAGTTCCTTGAAATCTATTGCGTTCGTGAACTCGAGGAAATGTTTAATGAATTTATTCACCAGATCACTTTTGGTCACCGGCCATTTATCTTGTTTTGAAACACTGCTTATGAGTTTCTCTCTCTCCCTCCGTAGTATGGGGCAGTCATATATTAGGTGGTCTACAGTTTGGTTCCCGCCGTCGCAAGGGCATTCTGGACACTCTGTTATTTTGAATCGGTGCAAGTATGCCTTGGTTTTACCGTGCGCTGTTATGATTGCCGTGAAATTTGTGACGGTATATGTGTATCAGTGTTTAATATGATGTACAACACAGGGATAAACTCTACAAAAAATATATTATTCATAAACTGTCTTACTTTTCTCTGCTATTATTCCGAGATACGGACATCGTTAATTAAAAAGAGGAAGTTGTGCCTGTCCAAAACACAAAGGCGTATAGGGATGGTGGAAGTACAGCACCACTCATTCGTAACCTCGGCTGTAGATGGAGTTTAATGTTCAACATCAATCTCCGGCAGCTTTAACCTCTGACCAGAAACCCGGGAACCATTGAATACGAGATTACAAAATTTAAAATCTCGTATATAAGGAATATTACATTCATTTTCGAATAATTTGTTACTTAACCTGTCGATAATAGAAAATTTCCTCCGTTTTCTTTCAGTACTTTATAACGTGACTCTTCAACGAAATAAATCGTGAGCTTCATTGGAAGTGTACAAAACAGTAGGTATTTCTATAGTAAAACCAACCAGATGCACAATATCTCAAATTTATTTTGTTTTGGAACCATACTCTACATGTTTCGGACGGTCTCTCCGTCCATCACCAGGAGTATAAGACTGTACATACAGGATCAGGTATATGTACAGTCTTAGACTCCTGATGATGGACGAAGAGACCGTAGCAAGCAGCCACAGAAACTGTATGACATATACCTGATGCTGTATGTACAGTCTTAGACTCGTGATGATGGATGGACAGACCGAAACATGTAGAGTGTGGTTCCAAAATAAAATAAATTTGAGATATTGTGCATCTGGTTGGTTTTACTATAGAAATATATTACGATGCACGGCCCTGTGTAAGTTATAAATAACAGTACGTACTTCACATTTGCGTATAAAGAACTCTGCTTGTGAAGTGTCATAAACGACACAGCTATTACGTTCGGCATTACTTAATTCTTTCTTTGGTAATCTGCTGCGTTATGAAACGTGTATAATGTAACTCTCCCACCTCTGCCAATTGCAAGAAATGTTAATTCCGCTGATTGCCTTGTTATACTAAGATAAAAGCAAATAACGGTTTACGTACCATCGCAAAGTCCCCGGTAACAGTGCCTGGTGTAACCCGACAATTTACCCTCCCCGCTCCCTGCTACAAACAGACACTGTAAAAACCTTGGCGCACAAAGGCGTGTCACACTATGTTAGAGGCGCTGCACTGTCTCTCACGAGATAACTCACGTGACTTGTCTGCTTCACTCCATGACGGCCCTAACGCCCAAGGTCACGTAATGAATCTGTGTGGTGTAATGCATTCCTGATTACACGCACGTATTTATGAGACACAAATCAATACTACTTCAGCGAAACTTTCACATCGAGGTTGATGTGCCCTTTTATGAACTGAATTTTGTTAACAATGATTTTAATGCTTCTAGCGATAAAAAGGTTCTCACAGCGTGATGTGCTTGCATGATTCTCATGACCCATATTTCTGGACTGAAGAGAATATGGGCGTAAAACATCGTCTGTTGCGTGAGGGAACATATAGATTGGAAGGGTGTTAACAGAATTACAGTGGAGCTTATTTGGAGATAGTAAAAACGTAGAAAATTACATAACAAACAGCGTTACAATTTGTACTTTTCGCGTAGCATTATTTAAGCTGATTAAACAAATACAAAGGATTGGGTAGGCGAAATACACGTAGGAAAAAAAAATACTTTAAAAATTGTAGTTAGTAAATGTTATGGAACGCGACTAATCAAAACATTGCGATCATATTTGTTTTGTTTATTAATAGCTTACTTATCAACTCTGCCAGCACGTCAGATTCTACAGCGCTCAATGATGTATAACTCATTGACTCACTAATTAAAAACAGCGCGGTATTATCCTGACAAGTGTCATAGCATTCACGAAGAGAATGAAGTCAGGATAACTGCTCCTAGGCCTACAATTGAAATCACAATCTCCAACACAACTTTCCAGTATAAAATAACTGTTAACTCTCAGACTGACGAACGAGCAACCACCTTCATATTCAAACAGCTGTCTTGTTTGTATTGCTGTTAGTTGTCTTGTGTGTATTGTTGTAGTTGTCTTGTGAGTATTGTTGTCATCTTATGCGTATTTGTTGTACCATGTGTGTATTGCTTTTTTACTTTAGATGTCAGACTGCTGGCTAGAAGTCAGTATACGGAAGGTCCTGCGACCGTTCACCTCGACACAGGTTTTTCTTGGTTTCCTTGTGTCTATAAGCAAATGCCGAGATGGTTCCCAAGATTCCAAGTTGCCACTACACGCTTCTCATGTAGCCGTCCCGACTTAAATTTAGTAGTAACGAATTTCATATTTTGTATACGTGTAAAGTAGCCACTGCCACCGGGTGGCAACCCAAGTGCAGTTTATTATTATTATTATTATTACTATTATTATAACCGGTGCATACCTAAAACTTTTGTTGCCAATGTAGTAAAAATTAATGGAACGTACATTTTAGTGACATTTTCTACAAATCCAGTACCGTTACAAGTTTCTCTAATATCTAATTCGTGAAGAGGATAGGAAGGGCGCGAAACATTCCCTTCGTGCTTAACATCCATGCTTATATTTCACAGTTCCTTTCGCTCCATGCATGATCACGACGCCGGTGTGCAGACTGAGAAGAAAGGGCCGTAATGCGATTTATAGCTACTTATACACATAAATATGAATTTCTCCGCACAAATTCAGATATGTGTAAACCATGGCCTTCCCAGACCTGGAATATGTTTATTTTTGTGGATTCATTTCACACATATGGGGATTTCTCGTGCAGTAATTGTCACTAGCCAGCAGCTAGAAATGTTCCAAATAATTCACAAGTGTATGGCAAATGATACATGTTATATTAATTCACTGTGGCTAAATGTCAGTCTATATTCAAATTTTCCACTGAAAAAATTGCACAGTTACGGTTATATTGTAGGGAAACTGTACAACGGACGTTCTTCCGCTCTAGTTGAATAGAGTTTGGCAAAATTTGGAACTACAAATTTCTGGAACGTACAAGATTAGAGGGCAGCTATTAATTCTGCATTTCACCTTATTATTGACACAAAACAGAGAGACACGATTGTGTAAAGGCAAAGTTTTATTCCATAATGCTATAAATGTTAAGAACATTTATAAATTTCAAAGCAAACAGAGGCTACACTTCAAGCAATGATTTTGGGACAATAAAAACAGTAAGTTACACGATTATTAGACCAATAGGCTATACATACACAAAACCAGTTTGCTCGATTACAGATAACACGAATACAGAATTATTAGCACTAACTTTATTTACTCCCCTTAGTAATTCACATAAGAATTCTCACATCGTTGCACATTATCATGTATTTGTTTACTTCATCACAAACATCATAATCAACAAACTACAATATTTTCAGGAATAAACACCTAATCGTAATGGAGACAGTTTTTAGGCAATTATTAATTTCTCCCTAAAAAGAGTGTACACATCAGCTTCTAGTTTATGCTGCTGATAATAATATATCAGGCGGAAGTAAAGAGAAAAACACTGAAGCACTAGTAATCGCCAGTAAGGATACTGGAGCAGAAGTACGTAAATGCTGAGAAAACTAAGAGCATAATCAAGTCTCGAGATCAGAAGACAGGACAATATAAAGCCTGATAACAAATCCTTTGAAAGGGTGGAACTGTTCAAATGTTTGGGAACAACCCTAACGAATCAAATTTCAATTCAGGAAGAAATTAAGAGCAGACTGAAGTCAGAGAATATTTGCTATCATTCGGTGCAGAACATTTTTTTTCCACTTTGCTATCCAAAAATGTAAAGATAAAGAAATACAAAACTATAACTTTCCCTGTTTTTATGTATGGGTGTGAAACTTGGTCGCTCATGTTCAGTTAGGAACTTAGGTTGAGAATGTCTGAGAATATGGTGCAGCGGAAGATATTTGGGCTTGCAAGGGACAAGGTAACAGGGGAGTGGAGAAGACGACTGCATAACGAGGAGCTTAATGATCTGTACGCTTCACCATATATTATTCGGGTGATCAAATCAAGAAGAACGGGATGGGTGTGGCATGTAGCAGGTATAGGGGGAGATCAGAGGTGTGCACAGGGTTTTGTTGGGTAAACCTGAGGGAAACAGACCACGCGGAAGACCCAGGCATAGACGAGAGGATGATATTAAGATAGATCTTCAAGAAGTGGAATGGGGTGGGGACATGGAATGGATTGAACTGGCTTAGAATAGGGATAGGTAGCGGGCATATGTAAATGTGGCAATGAACCTTCGAGCTCCATAAGATGCAGCGAATTTCTTGGCTAGCTGAGAATATGTTAACTTCTCAAGAAGGACCTTTCATGGAGTTAGTTGTTAGCTAGAATGACTGTATTTGTGATTTTGGTTCTATTTAACGAAAGCAGATTTTACATAATGCGTTTTGACAAACTATACCTCAGAAATAATGGTTATTTAAAATAAGCCAGACAATTGGTGATTTACGGCGGGTATTAAAGAACAAACCTTTTGAACTCGGCGAATAATTCCTCAGGTAAAATTATGGCAGCATGTTCCGGCATAAATTAGCGGAACGCAAAGGTGTTCATGAAGCTGGCATTCCATTCCTTCTGGCTTTCACCTCCGCCCACCTGAGTGATGAAGCCCAGCTATTTAGCCACGCAAACAGAGAACGGAAGTGAAGATCCAGTGATAAGCTGACAGTTTCACTATAACATATTCAACGACGAAACTCAAGTACATAATTCCCACATCCAGCAAAACTCTCAGCAGCTCCACTCCAACGATTAGACATTTGATGACGTTCAATTCCGTGTACCAGAGTCTTTGTTGAAAAAGTGAAGTCAGTTTCTTAAGAATTCCCACACATTTTATAGTAGCCGAAGATGATGATGATGATGTTATTGTTGTTGCTGCTGCTGCTGCTGCTGCGTACAGTCCATCCTTCTAATCTTGAGAATTCTTACCGAATAACCCAGGTTGTCCAGCGGTAGTCTCTTCTCCGTTAATTACACGCAGTATTTGCACACCCTTTATTCTATTAAACCAATGCACCTGAAGATATAAGCCTATTACCTTGCTCACAAGGACCTACTACTGCACTCCATATTGAGCCAACAGAACCAGATGTTGAACCTCAAGTCTGTCTTAGTTAATGACTTCGGAAAATAATCAGCCGTTACTATCCAGTGTAGCAAATTTTTAAAACACCCCCTGTCAGTCACTACTCATTAAAGCTTTTAGTGCACGCCATTACCAGATTATAGGATTGTCATACTTACATAATGCATGGTATATTTATAGACACATTCACTGTGCTCTCTTCTTTAAGGTAATCGGTTTTACTTACACTGACACATGTTTTAGGAGGTCCCAGGCTTTAATTTTTACAATAGTTGTAGCAATTTGTGTAAAACGTGCAACATTTTTAATACAAGGTGGTTCAAATATGACCGGGACTGACTGCGGCTTGTTTACACACAAATCAGTCCCGGTCATATTTGAACCACCTCGTATTTAGTAACACCTTCACTACTGGACAGGCTCTGTGGCCTGTAAAATCCTTGAAAAGCCCTATAATGTCAAAGGATAACACAACAGAAGACGGTCAAATTGCGATGTACCGAGCGGATTTCGACGCGTTGCTGGACGGATGGAGCAGTTATTAAGACAGCAGCCGAAACGTCAGCAAGTACAGCCATGCTCCAACTTGCTCTTGAAACACGTAGTCATCACATGCAAGCCACACTCAATACAGCTGTGTGACGTGTCGCCCAGCAGGCCCGTGTTCGATCCCAGAACATTCAAAGTGATAAATGTCGAACTGGGACGGATTTGTCTCCAAGTACTTGGATCTTCCTTTGTCAATATCATGGCATTGATTCTCCATTTGACACTCACTCATCTACCATCGACACTATGCAAGGTTAGCTGTACACAGTTCATCATCATCATCATCATCATCATCATATATCTTTCATTGAGCTGGGTCACTTGTTGACCCGTTCCGGTCTCACGTATCCAGAAGTATTTTCAAAGGTCTACCATGATTTCTTCTGCTAGTTGGGGAGTAGTATTTCATTACCCTGGGTAATCTATTTCGAGACATTCTATTTACGTGTTGTATCCAGCTTCTCTTGTATTCCAGTAACTTGTCCAAAATTGGTGTTACTTTTAACTCTTTTGTAATTTCTGCATTTGTTTTGTAATCTGTCCAAGTGTAGCCTGCTGTTCTTATCATGTATTTCATCTCTGCTGCTGTTATTCTTCTGGCGTCACTTGCTTTAATAGTCCAAGTTTGGCTGCCATATTCAAGACTGGAAGGACCAGTGTATTTTATAGTTTTATTCTTGTTTTTTTTAAGGAGTTTTGTGGTCTAAACACATTATTTAAAATACCTGTCATTTTCAAAATGTTATTTCATTTGTTATCAATGTCCAATTCTCCTTCATAAGATATCATATTTCCTAAATAGTTAAATTTACTTGTTCTATAATGTTATTATCTATTACAATTTTAGTCTGTACACAGTTGAGTTAAATAAAGCAACTATCTATCATTGCCACTGTGACGTCTAATGTTAGCGGTTTGTTTACTAGGAAACGTGCTTCGTATTCTGAACGTACATGGTCCGAATTCCGATGGGAAACTTACTACCGTAGTAGAGCTATCGTGGTTGTCTTGGTATTTCCAGGAAAATTCAGACAATCAAGTACGTCAAACTCGGTTGTAACGTCATGAATGGGAATACTTTTTATCGTTATAACCGAGTAGCATAATGTTATAGTTAACAGTTCAGAATGCATTGGTGCCACAGAATATCTGACGCTATAGACGAGGTGTCGCATAAACAGATGTCGTTATAACCGGGCTCGACTCTATTTACACAGCACAAGAGTAAGAACTTAGCCTTCCACTCAAACCCTCTTTAATTTATCATTCCACAAACCCCTCATCAATCCCTCATTCATAACGGTGGTATTATTAGGCGCTACTTTACATGTACACGTCATTCGTATACACCATCCGTAAATAAGCGAAAGGTCGGCCACTTACTGTTGCTGCGCAGATGTGCCGGTGCTATATCACTGGTTAGACTACAGAGTCACGCAAACAGCTAGGAACTCTTAATAAAAAACAGGACGTCTATTATTATGGGTATAAGGAGGGATGCAATTTCTATCAAATAGTGAACTTTGAAGTCATTTGCACAATCTCTCTCTGAACAAAACGAGAATTGTTTCTGTGTGCAGAAACGCAAAAAAAGAAGGCTGCATGAACCAATTTAACCAGAAAAAGGCGCTCTCTCAAAGGACACGTGTATGTCCGTGCAGCTTCAACCAAGTCCAGTGTTAATTGCAAACCTTACATTCAGCCTTTCATTACCGCCCTGGGCAAGTTTAGTACAGTTCCTGAAAAAAAAAAGTTCAGACATTCGAACATATATCGCCTGCATATAGAATTCCATTGAAATTAGATTAGCAGGTGTTAATGAGCCGATCACAGTGGCCGAGCGGTCTAAGGCGTGGGTTTGCGGTAGCTCGTTTGTTGGGATTGAGGGTTCGGATAATGTCGGGGGCATGGATGTCTGTCTCTTGTGATTACTGTGTTTTGTCAGGTAGATGTTCTGTGATGGGTCGATCCCTCATCCAGAAGAGTCCTAGCGAGTGTACATGTGTCAGTGAGTGTGATCAGGTGCAACAATAACCCTCTACACCTATAATGATTAGGTAGTAGAGGTCAGACTAAGAAAGAAATATATTAATGCATACATAGCGATCTGACCTTAGACTCCGTAGATTATCTTCTTTGTTTATTGGCTTATTTAACGATTTTTTTCAATTACGCAGATTGTAGGCCTGTAGGACCGTATCAACGACAGGCGAATATCCGACATTTGAAGTGAAATACGGCACTACAACTTTCTACGATATCCTAATTCATAATAATGCTCATGTCTTCGCATTCCACCCAAGATTATAGATGTGATTGGCAAAAACAGTGCTGAAAATTCGGTTTCCGTAGGAGCAGGCAATTAGCTGACAAGTTAAAAATTAAATTCACAGGGAATAATTCAATCATGGGCAGTCAGAATTAGGAGTAAAAGTAGCGGTGTTGGTGGTTGATATTTTGGATACTGTCCATTCATTAGGCCATAAACTCGCAAGTTTTGGATGCTGGTGAAGAGGAGACAAAACCTACTGCGGTAAGCCCGTTACAGCCAACTAGTCTTAGTTCCATGCCGGAGTAGTTTCTTCCTCTTACCCGCTCCATGTGAAGACGAAGGCCGATCTAGTAGGAAAAAAAAAGAGAGAGAGAGGGAGAGGGAGAGAGAGAGAGAAGAAGAAGAAGAAGAAGAAGAAGAAGAAGAAGAAGAAGAGGGTTTCCTGGTCTCAGATGATGGACAATGTTCAAAATTTCTGCCACGATTATCGCCATTTACCATAGTAATAATGTTTTAAATTTGTGGTGGTGGTAGTAGTAGTAGTGGTAGTAGAATTAGCAGTAGCAGTAGTAATAGTATTAGTTATAGATAGCAATTCCGTCGGTTAGGAAAGCATAATAGTCTGTTATGGCCTGAAATTTTACCGATTTCCTTCGGTTGGATATATTATTAGTTTGAACTATCTAGTAAACTACTACCAATTAACTAACACACTGGAAACTAACTAACTCCATAGTGCAAAGTTCCTGTTTATGAGGAAATAGTTCTTTAGCGACTCTAGAAATTCCACTTTTTTTTTGTTGCAAGCGAAGGTACACGTGTACATTAGGCTATCGTTTTCACAACAGGCCGCCACTTGTCCCTAACCTGAGTGAGATCAATCCAACCCAATTTCTATGCCCTATTTCTTAAAAATCAACGTATATAATACCGTCACAGCCACCCCTAAGTTTACTAAGTGGTCACTTTCCTTCAAGCTTCCACCAAACCCCCCTCTCCCCAAAATACCTCTACGCAATGCAGTTCTACATACGTGCCACATGCACCGCCAATCCCATCCTCCGGTTTACTAAGTGATCACTTTCCTTCAGGCTTCAAACCCCCCCACCAAAAATCCTCTACGCATTGCTGTTCTGCCACATACGTGCCACATGTCCCGCCAATCCAATCCTTCGTGTTTAGTTCAGAGGACCGTGCAACTGAATCAAGTACGGACCACAGGCCTACCATCGTCTGAAATCATGACAGCTTTCGCGGAAGAATTTAAACAATCATGCGTAAGCTGGTTGACTAATAGTTGCAAGAAAGGATGGACCAGAAAACTTTATGCTTACTGAATCGCAATGTTCTTCCTTCTAAGAGACAGAAAGGTCAAGATACCCTCCGTTTATTAAGGCACGTGACGTTGGGTAGTACCCCTGAGTGTTGCGTGAGGTTCAGATCTGTTGCAACATGTGGGGGGACGCATAAATTTCCTTCCCGACCAAAATTTAAATAAGGCAAAAAGATTAGTATTTTTGTGTTGCACAGGGAGAAATAAAATATCACACGGTAACAAAATGCCGCTATACATGTTTTATAATAGCAATCCCGTTTTTAACCCCGACAGTTTTCTGTTAAGTTCACCGGAAGTTCGAAGCGTTTCGACCAGCCATAAAGATTTTCCGTGACTCTGGGATGAGCGATGGCAAGAAGTCATGAAATAAAGCCATTGCATGCAAGTAAAGTACTGACATCATTTAGATCACCGTTAAAGAAGGAAACTTTTTCAAATACACATCCTTTCTCACTAGTTGGAAATTACAGATTTCAGTCAATAAACTCACTTAGGTAGGAAAACAACTGTCTACGTGGAGAATGAACTTAGTCTATAATGTAATATGCACAAACATTAGGTGCTGGAGAAATATGTCTTCTTGTACTGAGTTCCAAGTTTCACTGTGGTGCTAACAACAGCTCTCCACTGGATCATATCCTGAGCCAGAAAGCCACAGCTTCCACCACACTTTTTTAATACGCACTTTAATATTATCCCTCTGCACTTCTAAGTCTCTAAATCCTTTCTATTCTTTAGCAGGTCTTCCGTTAATTCAAGATGTGATACACTTTTTTAATAAGCACTTTAATATTATCCCTCTCCACTTCTATGTCTCTAAATCCTTTCTATCCTTTTCCAGGTCTTCCGTTAATTCAAGATGTGACACATAACCAAACTCCCCCTTACCATTAAGTTTACTGAAGGCATAAATGAACGCGAAACAAAATATGCATACATGTTCATATAAGGAGGTATAAATAAATGTAGTTTCTATATGAAGGAGGTTAAAAGTGGAGAGAATGATCCCATTTTCCGGGTTTTACGAATCCCGTTTGTAGGCATGTGGTTAGACTCAGTGGACTTAAGATTGAATCGTCGCAAGGCCAAAATAATTCCTGTCGCCGAACCGCAAAGGACACTTAAGTGAATGCCACATGTAGTGCGGCCAGGGCAATCGCAAATTAATTATAATAAAGACAACGCCTAAGGTAGTATGCGGAGTCTGTTTTATTTACTAAATTTGGAACACCGCTCGAACTCTTATGAATTACGTATTGTTACGGACTACACATGTGCTAAGCTACAAAATTCCCTTTCTTCTGTACAGTTTAGACCGACTCTCAAATTTAGTTTTATGCTACGCTGGTAAAAGCTCTGCTGTAGTAAGACAGTAATTACATTTGCTGCGAATAATTCTATCCGTTGAATTCTCGTAGGTTCCTTCACAGAGCCTAATATTACAACACGTTTTAGAACCCGCGACTAAACGCTGCAGAAGGGAACTGTTGTTATTTGACGGGATACATTAAAATATTTTCAGACGCCTTTGCAAAACTGAAAGAAGTGCATCATTCCAGGAGTTTACCTTAATTAAAATAATGAGTTTGGACAAAAGAGAGGGAAGCTTGATCACAAAATGGATGGTTTTGCTCGTAAGGAGAATTATTACAAACTTAATTAAGTAAATTTCTGTTTTTAGGCGCGTTCGCATACTCACAAAAACCACCTTTTAGCTTCGTCATTTCCGTCTCTCTGTCCATCCACTGGACGGGTTTTGACGAAATTTGATATTGCAAGTTTTTATGAAACTCTATCTTGAAAATCCAAATTTGGGTAAAATCGGAAAAAATATAAAAATGCTGCATGAAGAACAAAGTAAGTTTCATTATTGCAGGCGAAATAAAATCGTCATAAAAGTACCTATCCTTCTACATTGTTGACAGCAACATGTAGGTAGACAATGCTAAGAGAACGCATTGTTACCGCAAAATGTAAGAAGACCACACTGCAGTGGCGGCAACACCTGGGTGTGTGCGCATTCATTTAGCAATATTACGTTACACGTATATTGCCTATCTTGTCATGCTAAGTAACAGTGCTGTTGGACTATTTAAACTCTACCTAAGAGTGTATATTTCCCAGCACGTGATGTTCACAACATGTGTTACTATAAAATTCATACCGTAATAAAGAGACCTTCAATTAAGCTGAAATTCCGCACTGACAGACACAACTAAGAATATGTTCTGTACCTTTCTTAATAATGATTATAATACGGTATTTCGCAGGTCATTTAATAGCGTAAAAAGCAGTAGAAGGCTACATTACGCTGTAAGAAGGAGGGAGAAATAATGTCCATTGTAACAATTCAATAGCTGGTTTTATTACTACGCCAGATGGACAGAAATATCACATGAACAGGTGGAGACGGGGCGCACAAGGACATTGTGCACGTTGCTTGTGACCGTGCGGTCCAAGGCGTGGGTCTGCGGCCGCTCGCTTGCTGGGGTTGCGGGTTCGAATTCTGCCGGAGGCATGGATATCTGCCTGTTGGGAGTGTTGTGTGTTGTAAAGTAGAGGTCTCTTGGCCGGGCTTATAACTCGTCCAGAGGAGTCTTACCAAGTGTCGTGTGTCTGAGTGTGATCTTGAAGCCTCTATAATGATGAAGCCCTGGCCTACTAGGGGTTGTTGTGCCATATAAGAAGGCAACACAGTATTACAATGTAGGACAAATGATCTACTTCGTATTAAATACGTATATAGTATAAAAAATATATATATTTTTATTTATTCTGTTATTTTGCACAACAGACCGGGTTACTATGCTGCCAGAACAATAGATTTAGCTTATATTAGGAAGGTTCCTAGCTTGAATCACGACAACCCCAATGTCTGTCGTAAGAGTATTTTGTAATTTATGCTGTTTATTCTATTGAATGCCAAAAGAGTTCGCAAACACCTCTTTCTAAATGGCCATGTACTCGTCTTTCACAATCACCTTCCCATATTATACTCCATATAACTTATACAGCTAAATGTTTCACTATACCTTGTACAAACTGCTGAATTAGTAACGTCAGGCAAAGCATAAAAGTTGTCCCTCTGTACGCCATGAAGGCAATGGGAAATTGCGAGTATATCTCTACGCATTCTTACCCTTGATAGTAGACAGAAGTGGTCTGCTTTACCCAACCAGCCTCTTTACCCCAGCGAAAATAACTCCCCGAACCTACTAAACATGAAGTTGGGTGGGACCCAGAGATGTTATGCGCTTTCGGGTAGGGATAAACCTCGTTCATATCATACGTATATCGAACTACTATTCCTCGGTCGCTCAATATGTAGCCGAGTCACTATACCGACTTCAGTGTCACAGTAGGCCTTACGAAGTCCTGGGCTATGGAATGTACAATTTGTGAAGTGCAGATATCTTAGGCGTTGTACAAACCTCGCCGCGCTGCGCCCTCTGTAACTTCCTGCCCTAATTTGTTTGCTACATACCTCCTTTCAGTACATAATTTTCAACCCTAGACTTCATACTATTCAACGTTATGAAACTATTTAGAAGAAAGTCGTTAAATACTTTCAACGAACAAGAAGGCACCAACACGCATAACGTAGAACAAGCCCGTATTTCCTCATGCAAGGAAGTGATGATAAAGAATGCAAAGTGCTGCTGCTCAGTGGGTGCCGTTCGGCAGTTGGCGTGTCCAAGTATCATTTCTCTCGTGCAATAAGGCACAGCAGTTCCGTAGGCTGTATCATATTTGACGGGGAAATGCTGCGAAGGAAACGTGTTTCCATGCTTCATTAATAATAACCTAACCATCAAATGTTAATTTGCTAATTTCCTGAACAGTTAATTTTGTAGCTAATATTTTCTGTTCAAAATTTAACATTCACCAGGAGCTGCATGTTATGTTGTCTAATACAAAGGAAAAGTTACGAAATACTCGTAGATATGTAGCAGTCATTATTTCAGTGTTAATTTGGGGTGACAGGAAAACCAAAGTCGTGACCGTACACCTGGAATTCATCCAGAATTCGAACTGGATACCTTCAGAACTGGAACGCCGAATTCTAAGACCAGTCAGATCCAAATAAAATGTGAAACTGAATAAAAACATCTCAGTTCTGGGACGCAATTTGAGATACTTTACACCGTGAGGCCAACAATATAGGTGCTCTACAGTTTGTGCTCACTAATACGAGATACTATACACCGTGAGCTCTCTAATATGAGATACTCTACACCGTGTGCTCA
>Ga0123357_10002806_pt1 | contig 19652 bp, 18 predicted proteins | sample TergutEmb28metaG_FD_89873 | JGI IMG/M metagenome (GOLD analysis project Ga0123357, IMG submission 89873) | Embiratermes neotenicus P4 segment gut microbial communities from Petit-Saut dam, French Guiana - Emb289 P4 | ecosystem: Host-associated > Arthropoda: Insects > Digestive system > Gut ...
AGTCGATCGGAGTGTGGGTCAGGTCGCCCGGAACGCTCTACGGCACCAGAGCTTTCCTGAAAGCCTGCGTTGAAAAGCGCAAACGATCCGGAAACATCTGGCGCCCATATTCTTACTATCAGACTGGAGATGGCGGGAGCCACATGCTCGGGGGCAATGCGGTCATACTGTGGTGCGCCGGAGAAATCGAGGAGTGGATTTGTGTGCATAACAGGTCCGGAAAGTGATCGAGGCAAAAGTTGAATGTTATTGTGCCGAAAATAAACCAGGGTGGGCGGATTGCCGGTTGTGTGAATCGCCCCAGGCTGAAGCTTGGGGCTTCCTCGCCACGAATCGGGGGGCGCGCTTTTAGCGCCAGTAACGCTTGTTTCGCTGACCCTGCCACGCATGGCGGGGATTGCGCTCAACTCGTGGTGAGCAAAATGGGAGCAAGGAATGAATCGCAACATACAGCTTGAGCATGATGCGCTGGTGGCCGAGATCGAACGTGATTTGGCTGCCGGGCACTTGAGTTTTCCAAGCTTTCTCGATGTGCCGATCAAAATCCAGCGCATGTTGGAGCGGGAAACTGTGGGGATTGATGATCTGGTTCCGCTGGTGAAGATCGAGCCCGTCTTGGCAGCGCGCCTGATCGGCCTGGCCAATTCCGCGCTCTATGGGACCGGACGCGAGCCGGCCAAGGATGTGCGCGCGGCAATGCTGCGTATCGGAACCGCGGCCGTGCGTTCGCTGGCAATGGTCGTCGCGACGGCACAGCTCGCGCGTGCCGAGCGTCTAGGCGCTGCGCGGCCTTATGCTGCGCGGCTGTGGGATCACTGTGTTGATGTCGCGGCGTGGTGCTATGCGCTGGCGAAGCACTCCGACGGCATCAAGCCGGACGAGGCGATGCTGATCGGCCTGCTCAGCAATATCGGGCAGTTCTACCTGCTGAGTAAGGCGGCGGATTACCCGGCATTGCTCGATCGTGAAGCCGAACTGTCGGAGTTCATTCTGGGCTGGCACAAACAGATTACGCGGGCCGTCTTACGCTCGTTTGGCGTGCCGATATCGATTCAGGATGCGATCGACGATCATGAAATCTACGACGCGGCTTTTTCGCTCGGTAATATGGCGGACATATTATTTGTCGCCGAGCTCGCAACCGAAACGCCCAACCCCTTAAGTGGCGACGGCGCTCGTTTGCACGTGGGCTTGCTTGAAGCGGCGACTTTGGGTATCGATGAACCCGAGTTCCGCCGCATCATGGCGGAGGCTGCGGCCGAACGCCGCAGCGTGTTGGCCGCGTTGCGAGCTTGAAAGCCGGCGCGTTAAGCTTAGAGCCGCTAACAAACCCCTGCATGCTGCGTTGCGCTCACTTGCCGTACGTTGTGTACTGTCTGCGTTTCGCGCGCCTTGCCTGCACCGCTGTGCTGGGGTTTGTTAGCGGCTCTTAGGCTGTTTTTCGTTTGGTTTTGCTAGACTTGGACTTTTGCGAAAGCCGAGATGATGAATCTCGTTTTGGTCATCCTGGTGTGGGCGATTCCGCTGCTACTTGCGATTACGCTGCATGAGGCGGCGCATGGCTATGCGGCGCTGCGCCTGGGCGATCCGACCGCCTATCAGGCCGGGCGGATCAGTTTGAACCCCTTGCGACATATCGATCCGGTCGGTACCGTGCTGGTGCCGGGGGCGATCCTGCTTTGGGGCGTTCTCTCCGGCCACAGTTTTCCGCCGTTTGGTTGGGCTAAAGCCGTGCCGGTGAATTTCGGACGCTTGAGTAACCCCAAACGCGATATGTTCTGGGTGGCCGCGGCGGGGCCGGCCGCGAATTTGCTACAGGCGCTGGCCTGGTCGCTGCTTGCGGTGTTGCAGCGGATGCTTGGCGGTTATGGCGGCGATCTGTTCTATGCGATGACACAAGCCGGAATGGTGGCTAACCTGGCCTTGATGCTGCTGAATCTGATCCCGATTCCGCCGCTCGACGGTGGGCGCATCGCGGTGAGCCTGCTGCCGCATCGTTGGGCGTGGCGGCTGGCGAGAATCGAACCCTATGGTTTCTTTATCCTGATTGCGCTGCTTTATATGGACGTGCTCGATGTGGTGTTGTGGCCCTTGATTCCTGTGTTGAAGAACATGCTGACTTTTTCGTCAGGAGCCTGATGCGCGATGTACGCTGAACGTGTTCTTGCCGGAATGCGCCCGATCGGGCGCCTGCACCTTGGGCACTATCATGGTGTGTTGAAGAACTGGGTGAAGTTGCAGGTTGAATATCCCTGCCTGTTTTTCGTTGCCGACTGGCATGCGCTGACGACCCATTACGACGATCCGAAATTGATCGGCGACAGCGTCTGGGACATGGTGATCGATTGGCTTGCGGCCGGCGTCGATCCGAACCAGGCGACCTTGTTTATCCAATCGCGCGTGCTGGAGCACAGCGAACTGCATCTGCTGCTTTCAATGACGACGCCGCTCGGTTGGCTGGAACGCGTTCCGAGTTACAAGGAGCAGCAGGAAAATCTTGCGCACAAGGATCTCTCCACTTATGGTTTCCTGGGCTATTCGCTGCTGCGAAGTGCGGATGTTCTGATCTACCGGGCGAGCATCGTGCCGGTTGACGAGGATCAGGTGCCGCATGTGGAATTGACGCGCGAAGTCGCGCGGCGCTTCAATCATCTGTTCGGCCGCGAGCCGGGTTATGAAGAGAAGGCGCGTGAGGCGGTCAAAAAGCTCGGCAGCAAGCGCGCGCGGCTGTACGAGGAATTGCGGATTCGCTTTCAGCAGGAGGGTGACGATGAGGCGCTCGAACAGGCGCAGGCCGTGATCGACGAGTCGCAAAGCCTGTCGCACGGCGACCGGGAACGGCTTTACGGCTACCTCGAAGGGGGTGGCAAAATGATTCTCGTCGAACCCGAAGCGCAGCTTACGGAGACCTGCCGCCTGACCGGGCTCGATGGGCAGAAGATGTCCAGGACTTCCGGCAACACGATTTATCTGCGTGAAGAAGCGGATTCGATCACACGCAAAATCCGTACGATGAAAACCGATCCGGCGCGGGCGCGGCGGACCGATCCGGGCAATCCCGAACATTGCCCGGTGTGGCAATTTCATATTGTGTATTCGGACGACGCGACGCGTAGCTGGGTTCAGCAAGGCTGCCGCTCCGCGGGGATCGGCTGTCTCGAATGCAAACAGCCGGTTATCGATGCTGTCGTGGCCGAGCAGGCGCACCTGCGTGAGCGTGCGCAGCCGTACCTCGACGATCCCGCCCTGGTGCGCAACATCGTGACGGACGGCTGTGAACGCGCGCGCAAGCTTGCGCAGGAGACGATGCGCGATGTGCGGGAGGCGATGGGGCTGGATTATGTTTGAGCGCGGCGCCGGACTGATCGCGTATTTCCGCCGGTGAACGGTCCCGCCGACCTCGCGCTCGATTTGCGCCCGTCCGTAGCGGAAACGCCACCACCTTTGGCGCGGATCTATGGCGAATCGCTGTTCGAGCTGCCGCGCGATCTTTATATTCCGCCCGCGGCGCTCCAGGTTATTTTGGAAGCGTTCGAAGGGCCGCTGGATTTGTTGCTTTATTTGATCCGCAAGGCCAATATCAGCGTGCTCGATATTCCGATGGCGCCGCTCACGGCTCAATACCTTGAGTATGTGGAAGCGATGCGGCGGCAAAATCTCGAACTGGCGGCCGAATATCTGCTGATGGCGGCGATGCTGCTTGAAATTAAATCGCGCATGCTGCTGCCGCGTCCGGCGCGAACGCTGGAAGAAGAAGCTGACCCGCGCGCCGAACTGGTGCGGCGGTTGCTCGAATATGAACAGATCAAACTTGCCGCGCATCGGCTCGACGCCTTGCCGCGGGTTGAGCGCGACTATGAATGGGTCAGCGTTTGGGTCGCGGAAAAAGTCGTCGAACGCCAGCCCGAAGTCAGCCTGCACGATTTGCAGGCGGCGTGGCTGGGCTTGGTGAAGAAGGCGGTCTTGACGCGTCCGCATACGATTCAGCGTGAAGAGCTGTCGGTGCGGGAACATATGACGCATATTCTGCGCAAGCTCGCGCACAGCGCTTTTCAACCGTTCGCCACGCTCTTCGACCCGGCGGCGGGGGTGGCGGTGATGGTGGTTAGTTTTCTTGCCGTATTGGAACTGGTGAAGGAAGGGCTCATCGTGGTGAGTCAGGCGCAACCGTTGGAACCGATTTATGTCCGACTCAACGATTCCACCGATTGACCGGAACAGGGCTACAATCGCATCTTCCGAAGAAGGGGTGAGCCGCACGATCCGTGTTGCGGATGAGGTAATCGGCTTTGATTTCGCATTAGGCGTGCTCGAAGCAGCGTTGCTGGCGGCGACGGAGCCGTTGGCGATGCAGGATTTGCGCCGCCTGTTTGGGGACGAAATCGAAACCGATTTACTGCGCCGTCTGCTTGAAGCCTTGCGCGAGCGATGGCGCGGCCGGAGCGCCGAACTCGTGCAGCTTGCTTCCGGATGGCGTTTCCGCACGCGGACCGAATACCAACCTTATCTCGACCGCTTGCATGAACAGAAACCGCCGCGCTATTCGCGCGCAGTGCTTGAGACTTTGGCGATCATCGCTTATCGGCAGCCTGTGACGCGCGGCGATATTGAAGAAGTTCGCGGCGTGGCCGTTTCTCCGAACATTTTAAAAACGCTCGAATCGCGGGGCTGGGTCGACATCGTCGGCCATCGCGATACGCCGGGACGGCCGGGGCTTTATGCAACGACGCGCCGTTTTCTGGATGAATTAGGTCTGCGCAGCCTGACTGAGCTGCCCCCGTTAGCTGAAATAGAAAAGGTGATGGATCTTGTCGACACCACAACGCAAACCGCACCCGCCGCGGCGGAATAAGAACAATAATCTGCCGGGCGGACGCCGCGGCCGAGGCCCGAATGCTCAAGCGCTCGGATTTGAGCCGGTGCGCTTGCACAAAGTGCTCGCCGATGCCGGTTATGGATCGCGCCGCGAGCTTGAAGAATGGATCGTCGCCGGCCGCGTGAGCGTCAATGGCATGCCGGCTGGCGTGGGCCAGAAAGTAGGGCCGGGCGATCGCGTCAAGATCAACGGCAAGCTCGTCAATCTGCGCTTTACCGAACGCGCGCCGCGCGTGCTGATCTATCACAAGCCGGAAGGCGAGATTGTCAGCCGCGACGATCCGGAAGGCCGGCCGAGCGTGTTCGAGCGCTTGCCGATTCTGCGTAAAGGGCGCTGGATCGCAATTGGGCGACTCGATTTCAATACCTCGGGTCTGCTGCTCTTCACCAACAACGGGGAGCTGGCCAACCGGATGATGCACCCGCGCTACGAATTGGAGCGCGAATACGCGGTGCGCGTGATCGGCGAGCTGACCGACGAACAGATCGAAACGCTTAAAACAGGCGTTGCGCTGGAAGACGGCGAGGCGCGTTTCAGCTCGGTGGCCGACGGCGGTGGAGAAGGAAGCAACCATTGGTATCGCGTGACGATCTCCGAAGGCCGCAATCGCGAAGTGCGGCGAATGTTCGAAGCGATCGGTTTAACGGTCAGCCGCCTGATGCGTGTGCGCTATGGGCCGGTGCAATTGCCGCGCCAGCTCAAACGCGGCAATTGGGCCGAGATGCAGGACGGCGACGTGCGCGCACTGTCCGCCGCGATTCCCGACGAGATCGTGCGCGAGCTTGAAACGCGGCCGCATGATGCTGACCTGCATGAGGACGAGGGCTTTATCGATGCTGAGCAAGAGGCCGAGGATGCCGAAGCCTGGGCCAAGGCGAATGCCATGCCTTTGCCTGTCGCGCGTCAGCAGGATGGCGCGATGAAGCCGCGCGGCATGCGGCCGCCGCGCGGCGTCGCGCGACCCGCGGGCGGAGGCGGGCGCGGCCCCAGGCCATTCGGCGCCAAAGCAGGCGGCGCCGAGGGGAATCGGAATACGGGTCCGAAGCCGGTGCAAAAGCGCCGCAATCCGAAAAAGCCGTTCGCTGCGCAGCCGCAGCAGAATGGCCCGAGCGGAGAGGCGCCGCCTCCCACGCCGGAGGGCAATGCGGAGAGCGCTCCGCGTCCCGCGGTAAATCGTCGGCGCCGTCCGAAAAAGCCTGAACTGCCGCCACAGGAGACGTAACGTAGGGGCGGCCCGCGTGGCCGCGCGCATTTACGCGAGGTGCCAAGTCTGGTAGACTTCACTTGTTTATCCGGTTTGGCACCGCAACCGGGTTCGTTTCGACAGAATTGCAATATGGGCGTTTCGCCCATTTTTTATTTCTAGCGCATGGAACTGAGAAAGCTGATTGAACAAACCGTCGCTGGCATGGGATTCGAACTCGTCGAGCTCGAAATGTCCACGCGCGGCCGGTTACTCCGCGTATTTATCGATCAACCGGAAGGGATCGGTGTCGAAGACTGCGCGGTGGTCAGCAATCAATTGACCCGTGTGTTCGAAGTGGAAAATGTCGACTATGACCGTTTAGAAGTGTCCTCGCCCGGCCTGGATCGCCCGCTGACGAAGCTCGCGCATTTCGTGCGTTTCGTGGGGGAAGTGGTCCTGCTTAAAACGCGTGTTCCGGTTGGCAATCAGCGCAATTTCAAAGGTGTGCTGAGCCGCGTGGAAGGGGAGCAGGTCGTGCTCAATACGGAAAGTGGTGAGCACAGCTTTGGCTTCGAGGATATCGAACGCGCCCGTCTGGTGCCCAAGGTCTGAGATTTCGGAAGAGGGTTGAATGCAATGAGCCGCGAGGTTTTGCTCCTTGTCGATGCGCTGTCGCGCGAAAAGAACGTCATGAAAGAAATCGTCTTTCTGGCGCTCGAATCCGCGCTCGCGTCCGCGACGAAAAAACGTGTCCATGACGATGCGGACGTGCGCGTGTCGATCGACCGCGAAACGGGTGATTACGAAGCCTATCGCCGCTGGCTTGTCATGTCGGACGCGGAGGTCACGAACGATGAGGCCGAAATGGGCATCATCGATGCGCGTGAGCAGTTTCCCGAGATTCAGCTCGGCGAGTATGTCGAAGAGCCGCTTGAACCTGTCGATTTCGGCCGCATTGGCGCGCAGGCTGCCAAGCAGGTGATTTTGCAGAAGATTCGCGATGCCGAGCGTGAGCAGATTCTGAACGACTTTCTCGAACGTCAGGAATTCCTGGTTACGGGAAGCATCAAGCGCATGGAACGCGGCAATGCGATTGTCGAGGTCGGCCGTCTGGAGGCCGTGCTGCCCAAAGACCAGATGGTGCCTAAAGAAAATCTGCGCGTCGGCGACCGCGTGCGCGCCTATCTCTTGCGTATCGACCGCGGCGCACGCGGCCCGCAATTGATTTTGTCGCGGACGGCGCCGGAGTTCGTCATTAAATTGTTCGAGCTTGAAGTGCCTGAAATGGAAGATGGCCTGCTCGAAATCAAAGCTTGCGCACGCGATCCGGGGCTACGCTCGAAAATTGCCGTGAAGGCGAACGATCAGCGCATCGACCCGATCGGCACCTGCGTGGGTTTGCGCGGTTCCCGCGTAACGGCCGTGCGCAACGAATTGGGCGGCGAGAACATCGATATCGTGTTGTGGTCGCATGATCCGGCCGAATTCGTCATCAAGGCTTTGGCTCCCGCGGAAGTTTCGTCGATCGTGGTTGACGAAGAGTCGCACGCGATGGACGTGGTGGTGGATGAGAGCAATCTCGCGATTGCGATCGGCCGCGGCGGTCAGAATGTAAAGCTTGCTTCCGAACTGACCGGGTGGCAGATCAATCTGATGACCTTGGCGGAAAGCGCGGAAAAATCCGAGCAGGAGCAGGGCCGCTTGCGCGCCCTGTTCACGAGCAAGCTCGATGTCGATGATGAAGTGGCGGACATCCTGATCGAAGAAGGTTTTACTTCGCTCGAAGAAATCGCTTACGTGCCTTTGGCCGAAATGCTTGAAATCGAAGCTTTCGACGAGGACACGATCAATGAATTGCGGACTCGTGCGCGAAATGTTTTGTTGACCGAAGCAATCGTGAGCGAAGAGGCGCTGGAGCAGACCTCGGAAGATTTGCTGAGTCTCGAAGGCATGGACAAGTCGCTGGCCGCCAAATTGGCACAGGCTGGCATTAAAACACGTGATGAACTGGCCGACCTGGCGGTCGACGAGTTGATGGAAATCGCGGAAATCGATGAACCGCGGGCCACGGATTTGATTACTAAAGCCCGGGCCCACTGGTTCGAGTAAGACGGAGGTTGTATCGGTATGGCAGAAATGAGCGTGGCGCAGTTCGCCAGCGAACTTAGGATGCCCGCATCCGTCCTACTCGAACAGTTGCAAAAGGCGGGGGTCGGGAAGGTCGGCGAAAGCGATTCTTTGAGCGAGACGGATAAATCCCGCTTGCTCGACTATTTACGCCGTGCGCATGGCGGCGAAGGCGCCCCAAAGGCCAAAATTACCCTGACGCGCAAGCAGACTTCGGAAATCAAAGCGGCGGATGCGACGGGCAAGGCGCGCACGATTCAAGTCGAAGTGCGCAAGAAGCGTGTTTTCGTCAAAAGGGATGCAACTGAGCAGGCAGTCGAAGCCGAGCTGGAACAAAGCGCGGTAGAAGAAATAGCGTCTTTGCCTATGGAGTTGGAAGCAAGCGCGGAAATCAGCCATGAGCTTCCGCCGCCGGTGCTTGAGGCGGAGCCGGTTGTTGTGGAGCAGCCCGAGCCGGAGGTCGTGCCGGAGCCTGTTGCCGCGGTGGAGCCTGAACCCGAACCCGCTCCTGTGGCTGAGGTCGCGCCTGAGCCGGAGCCGGAAGAAACTCTTGTCGCCGCTGCCGCGCAGCCCGAGCCTCAGGAAGAGGCTGAAGAAAAAGCGACCCCGCGCTCGATTTTGGATATGTTGAGCCCCGCCGAACGCGCCAATCGTGAGCGTGAGGCGCATCGTTCGTCCGAGCTTGCGCGTATTCAAGCGGAGGAACTGCGTCAGAAACAGGCGCGGGATGCCCGGCGTAAGGCTGATGAGGAAGAGGCCCGTGTGCGTGCGGCCGAGAAGGTACGGCAAGAGGCCGAAGCAGCGACGCGTCAGGCCGCTGCGCCTGCTGCCGCGGCGAAGACGGGCACCTTGCATAAGCCTGTGAAGACGGATGGCAAAGAGGACAAGAAAAGCGCGCCGAAGAAAGTCGAGCGCAGCGGCGGTGCTACGGCTGCGGACGACGCCAACAAGCGGCGCCAAATCAAAACCCGCGGTGATTCTGGCGGCGCAGCCGGCTGGCGTGGCGCGCGTGGCGGTCGCCATGGCGGTCGCGATCAGCAACGGCAGAACGAAACCTCGTTCCAGGCGCCGTCCGAGCCGGTTGTGCGCGAAATTGCCGTGCCCGAAACCATCTCCGTTGCCGATCTCGCTCACAAGATGGCGGTGAAGGCGACCGAACTCATCAAAACGATGATGAAGATGGGCACGATGGTTACGATCAATCAGGTGCTCGACCAGGAAACCGCGATGATCGTCATCGAGGAAATGGGGCATCGCGCGATTGCAGCCAAACTCGATGATCCGGAAGCCTTCCTTGAGGATGCCGCGCAAAAGGATGTTTCGCTCGAACCGCGTGCGCCGGTTGTAACGGTGATGGGCCACGTTGATCACGGTAAAACCTCGCTGCTCGATTACGTTCGCCGCGCCAAGGTGGCGGTAGGCGAGGTCGGCGGCATTACGCAGCATATCGGCGCTTATCACGTCGAGACCGAGCGTGGCGTTATCACCTTCCTGGATACGCCGGGTCACGAGGCTTTTACGGCGATGCGCGCGCGCGGGGCGAAGTCGACGGATATCGTTATCCTGGTCGTCGCGGCCGACGACGGTGTGATGCCGCAAACGAAAGAGGCCATCCACCATGCGAAGGCGGCGAATGTGCCGATCGTGGTTGCGATTACTAAAATCGACAAACCGGACGCCAATCCCGAGCGCGTCAAGCAAGAGCTGGTTGCCGAAGGCGTGGTGCCGGAAGAATACGGCGGCGATGCGCCCTTTGTGCCGGTGTCGGCGAAGTCCGGTCTGGGTATCGACGATCTGCTCGAAAACGTTTTGCTCCAGGCCGAAGTGCTTGAGCTCAAGGCACCCGTCGATACGCCTGCCAAGGGCGTGATCATCGAAGCGCGTCTCGACAAGGGCCGTGGCCCTGTGGCGACGATGATGGTGCAGAGCGGTACGCTGCGGCGTGGCGATATGCTGCTGGCGGGCGCGACCTTCGGCAAGATTCGTGCGATGCTTGATGAAAACGGACGCCCGGTTGCCGCGGCCGGCCCTTCGATTCCCGTTGAAATTCTCGGCCTGTCCGATGTTCCGGCTGCCGGTGACGAGGCGATGGGGCTGACCGACGAGCGTAAGGCGCGCGAAATCGCCCTGTTCCGCCAAGGCAAGTTCCGCGACGTGAAGCTTGCGAAACAGCAGGCAGCGAAGCTCGAAAGCATGTTCGAGCAGATGCGCGAGGGCGAGGTCAAGACTTTGCCACTGATCATCAAGGCCGATGTTCAAGGTTCGCAGGAGGCTTTGGTGCACGCGCTGCTCAAGCTGTCGACCGACGAGGTTCGCGTCCAGGTCATTCATGCGGCCGTGGGTGGAATCAGCGAAAGCGACGTGAACCTTGCGCAGGCTTCCAAGGCGGTCATCATCGGCTTCAACACGCGCGCCGATGCGAATGCGCGCCGGCTGGCCGAATCGTTCGAAGTCGATATCCGTTACTACAACATCATTTACGATGCGGTGGATGAGGTGAAGCAAGCCCTGTCGGGCATGTTGGCGCCGGAAAAGCGCGAACATGTGCTCGGGACGGTCGAGATTCGCCAGGTTTTCCATATCTCGCGGGTCGGCGCGGTGGCGGGTTGTTATGTGCTCGACGGGCTGGTGCGCCGCAATGGGCTCGTGCGTGTGCTGCGCAATCACGTCGTGGTGCATCAAGGCGAACTGGAATCGCTCAAGCGCTTCAAGGACGATGTCAAGGAAGTCAAGTTTGGTTTTGAGTGCGGTTTGCAAATCCGGAATTTCAACGATATTCAGGAAGGCGACCAGCTTGAAGTCTATGAGATTCAGGAAATCGCCCGGACGCTTTGATCGGATTGGGTCTGTGACACATGGCGGGCCCCGATGGGGCCCGTTTTATTTTGAGTCCTTCGTTTGAAGGCGGGAGCGTAACGTGACCAAAGGTTTTTCTCGTAGCGACCGGGTGGCCGAACAGATCCGGCGTGAGTTGGCGGAGCTGATTCGGCTGGAGGTCAAGGACCCGCGTGTCGGTTTTGTGACGCTGACCGCGGTTGAAGTGACTCCCGATTATGCGCATGCGAAGATTTTCTTCACCACGCTTGAAGGTGAGAGCGCCGTTCCCGAATTGGCCCAGGGTCTGCGTCACGCGGGTGGTTTTTTGCGCCGGGAGTTGGGCCGGCGGATTCGCATCCATACGATTCCCGAGCTGCATTGGGTCTATGACAGATCGATCGAGCAAGGCGCACAGTTGTCCGCTTTGATCGATGAGGCGGTGCGTAGCGATGCGGATGCCGCGGCCGAGTCCGATTCGAATCCTCCCAAAGGCGAGTGAGACGTGGCGCGTTCGACGCGGCAGCAGGTCGATGGCGTCGTGCTGCTCGACAAGCCGGTGGGCATGAGTTCCAACGCGGCTTTGCAGAAAGTCCGCTGGCTCTACAACGCAAACAAGGGCGGGCACACGGGAACCCTGGACCCTTTGGCGAGCGGCCTGTTGCCGCTGTGCCTTGGTGAGGCCACGAAGTTCAGCCAAATGCTTCTCGACGCCGATAAGACTTACGTCGCCCGATTGAAACTCGGCATCACGACCACGACCGGCGACGCCGAAGGCGAGGTTTTGTCGCTGCGTCAGGTTGATGCGACAGATCAGGATATAGACGCGGTGTTGCCGCGCTTCCGCGGACCGATTCGCCAGATTCCGCCGATGTACTCGGCGCTCAAGCGCGATGGCAAACCGCTCTACGAATATGCGCGGGCGGGACAGAGCCTGGAGCGCGAGGCGCGTGAGGTGTGTATTCATCGCCTTGAACGCGGCACCTTGCACGGCGATGAATTCGAAATCGAAGTCAGTTGTTCCAAAGGGACTTACATTCGGACTTTGGCTGAAGACATTGGCGCTGCGCTCGGTTGTGGCGCGCATTTGCTCGGCTTGCGGCGTACACGGATTGGCGGTTTCGGCATCGAGACGGCGGTAACGCTGTCCGAATTGGAACTGGCCGAGCGACGGGCCGCGACATTGCAGCCTGTGGATCTCCTGGTTTCCCATTTGCCTGTGTGTGAACTTGAGGGCGAGGAACTGAGACGCTTTACGCATGGTCAGGCGGTGCGATTGGCGGGCTTCCCACCTGGAGAACAGCGGGTGTTTGGTGCTGGACGCTTTCTCGGTCTGGGGGCTGTCGACGCGACAGGGCTGCTGATGCCGGTAAGACTTGTTGCGTTCAATCGGTAAGGGCGCCCGACACAGTCGTGCTCCGCACGGACATCAACCATGCACCGCGATGTCCTCCTGGCGGCGTGGCAGTCGCATCGCAGACAGGAAGGTAAGTGCATGGATGCCGCAGAGCAGCAGAAGCGCCCAGGCATACGCATTCGAAACCATATGATCTGCCGCAGGCAGCCCCAATCTCCATGTCAGGAATGACGCACAAAGCGTCGTCATTGTCGGACCGCCGAGACGCTGGACGATGTTGATGGAGGTCGCCGCCATCGCCAATTTTTGTTGGCTGACCGAAGCATAGGCGGCGCTCAGCGATGGCAGACCCACTTCGGCCATCCCCATTCCACGCAACAAAAGAGCAGGTATAAGCACGAACAGGCTGAAACCGTGGGTGGCAAGATATAATAACGGCATTGTGGCGACGAGTGTCAGAAGCGCGCCTCCCGCAGACACACGGCGAATGCCGAATCTATCCGTCAGCATGCCCATCAAGGGGTTGGTAATCATCATCCCAATCCCGAGGGGCGCGAGCATCCAGCCCATTTCAGCGGGCGCTCGACCGCACGCCTGAATAAGAAAGACCGGAATGAGCATTTGACCCGCGTACATGCCGCCGTTTGATAGGAATTGTGTTCCGGCGACGGTCGAAAAAACCTTGCTCTTGAAAAGCCGCAGGTCAATCAGCGCATCATCTCCTTTTCGCCAGGATGTCCATAGGAAAGCGGCGATCATCGCAATGCCCGCAAAAAAGATGACACGGCTCGCTATTTGGCCGATCTGAGCCGAGCCATACAGAAACATCACCAATCCCGGTGAGAGCAACGCAAGGCCAAGCCAGTCCAGAGTCTGTCGCTTCGTCTCATGCCGGTCGCCGGGCAGGAACAGAGCTGCCAGCAAGAGGGCAATCGCTCCGACCGGCAGGTTGACCAGGAAGAGCCAGCGCCAGGATGCATATTGCAGGATGGCTCCCGCGATGATGGGGCCAAAGACGGGGGCCAGCAGAACCGGGAGCGCCAGATAGCCCGCTACACGCGCCATGTGCTTGCCCGCAGCCCGGGCGATCATCATCTGTGCCATGGGGGCCAGCAGGCCGCCGCTGATGCCCTGCATGATGCGGAATGTGATCAGTGAGTTTGCCGACCAGGCAAGGCCGCACAGCGCCGAGGAAAGGGTGAACGCCGAAAAGCACCAGAGGTAAAGCGCCTTCGCGCCCATGCGGCCGACGAGCCATCCGTTCAGCGGCAGAATCAAGGTGAGCGCCAACAGATAGCCGCTCGTGACCCACTGGATCGTGGAAAGGCTGGCGTTCAGATCCGTCGCTAGGTTCGACAGAGAGACATTGACGATCGTCGCGTCGAGTTGTACGAGCAGTGCTCCGAGCACCGCGACAGCGCAAATTTTCCAGACCGAGGGATCGATCAGGCCGCTCTCCGGGAGGTTCGTGGCAGTGGTTCCTACGGCATCTCCCGGGGGATTGGGCCTAGCGATTGGCGTGGGCTGCGCGCTCCTGTCCATCACGAATCAACACACGAGTTTCCGCCATGAAACCGCCCGAACGAACGCGCAGAGATAATGCACATAAGCAGAATGCCCGCTCCCGCGGCGATGGCATTGTCGGGTGCGCGGAGATCAAAATTTCCCACCTGGACGATGAGAAAGTAGGCGATTACAAAGTTGGCAAAACCCCACAGCGCGTTCACGGTTGACGATGAAAGCCCCTGTCCCGGCGGTTTGGCGAAAGGGCTTTGAAAAGCTCGCCCCATCATGCCGCTGACGAAATGCGGAACGGCATTCGCAAGAAAAGCGCCGCCAAAAAAGTAAGATATATCGTTAAGCCAATTCATGGCTAAGCGCCTTTTTTCACGAGGGTGATGATCTCTTGCGACGTGCCGGTTTCACCCAGGCGCGGGAAAATCCGTTCAAGGCTGTTGGCGTGCGCTTCCGCGCTCGTATCCGTCATGGCGTCGGCGGCGAGCGTAACGTTGAAGCCGAATTCATGGGCCTGCCGGGCGGTCGACTCGACACCGATGCTCGTCGCAACGCCACAGACCACGACCTGGGTGACGCCGACGGATTTGAGGTGCGCCTCAAGATCTGTGTTGGTGAATGCACCCCACGTTTTCTTCGTCACGAGATGGTCTTGCGGTTGTTGATTCAGCTCCGGTGTCAGTTCCGCCCAATCCGGCGGAAACGCACTGCCTCCGAGTCCCTGCTCTGTCCGTCCTGGCGCGGTCCCGGTGACATTCACGAGGATGACGGGAAGGCCATGGTGGCGAAAGGCAGCAGCCAGATCGCTCGCGTTCTTCACCACGTTCTCGATGGAATGCGCACGTGGAATCGAGACGATGCCTTTCTGCAGATCGACAACGATAAGCGCGGTTTTGGAATCAAGTTTAGATACGGGCATGTCTGCCTCCCATGGGTTTGAAGTTGATATTCCTCACTACCGCCGCTGCCCTTGAAATGGGTTCAGGACTCGCCGATCCGCCGGATGAGGGGGATTGCGGCGGTAAGCGCTTTCATGTCCGCCGCATCAAGCTTTGCAAGAGCGGTAACCAGCCAATCCCGTTTCAGAGAACGGTGCTGACTCCTCATCGCACCTCCTTCTTCCGTCAGCATGAAGTGAACCTGACGCCGATCCGACGGATGGGGCCGCCGTTCGATCAATCCTTCCCGCTCAAGGCTCGCGACGATCACACCCATAGACTGGGGCTTCATCAACTCCGCTCGCGCCAGATCGGCGGTCGTCATGGACCCGTTTTGTTCAAGGCGGGATAAGGCTGCCATCTGTGAAAGGCTCAACTCGCTCGGGTTGGTTTCCGCGCGCAGCCGCCTCAGCAGTTGGCGGATCGCCATTGTGAGGTCTGCCGCGACAAGGTCGGCGGGGGGAATGGATTGAGGAGACATGTTCGAACAATAAATAACAACAGACAAACTTGCAAGTTTGTCTTCGTAAATAACTGATCCAAAACGCAGGCCCGATGCTATCGGACCGCCGATCCTGAGTCGGATGCATTGACCTTGGCCGGATGCCTGTGATTCAAACTCGGAAAAGATTTGTGTTCGCCGATTTCAAACTGAGACACTACCGTTCAATCCGTCTGCTTGATCCGATTTATAAAAATAGCCATAATGCGTGGCTAGACTGAAAGTGGACATTGGATAAAAAAGATGGCTATTGCTACCGAACAAAAAGCGCAGATCGTTGCTGACTACCAGCGCGCCAAAGGCGATACTGGATCGCCAGAAGTTCAGATTGCGCTGCTGACCGCTCGCATCAATGACCTGACGGGTCATTTTAAGAGCCATACGAAGGATCACCATTCGCGTCGCGGCTTGCTCAAGCTCGTGAGCCAGCGCCGCAAGCTGCTTGATTACCTCAAGGGCAAGGAACTGGATCGTTACCGTAGCATCATTGAACGCCTCGGTCTGCGCAAGTAACTGGCGATCGAAACCGCTGTGTTGAGCTTGCGCGCTCACTGCGGGTCGACTTTCTGACGCGATGCCGGCGGGCCCTGAGGGCTGCGCCGGCATTGTTCATCTACGCGCTGCTGTGCGCCGGGCTGACCGGATATTACGTTTGCATGCCGGTTGTTGTGTGAAGCGCACGGCTGGCTCTCTGAAAGGAATTCCCTTTGCCTACTCCAATTAAAAAGTCGTTCGCCTACGGCGCCCATACGGTCACTCTGGAAACGGGTGAAGTCGCACGTCAGGCGCATGGCGCAGTGATGGTGTCGATTGGCGATACGGTTGTTCTGGCGACGGTTGTTGCCGCGAAGAACCCGAAACCGGGCCAGGATTTTTTCCCCCTGACCGTCGACTACATGGAAAAATTCTATGCCGCGGGCCGTATTCCGGGTGGATTCTTCAAGCGCGAAGGACGTCCGACCGAGAAGGAAACGCTCACCTCGCGCCTGATCGATCGTCCGATCCGCCCGTTGTTCCCGGATGGTTTTTACAACGAAGTTCAAGTCGTTGTGACGGTGATGTCGCTTGACCCGGAAATCGACGCGGATATTCCGGCCGTGATCGGTGCTTCGGCGGCGCTTTCGCTCTCCGGCGTGCCGTTCAATGGGCCGATTGGCGCATGCCGCATCGGTTATGCTGATGGCCAGTACATTCTGAACCCGAGCGTGTCGCAGACGAAAGCGAGCCAGATGGATCTCGTCGTCGCGGGCACCGAAGTCGGTGTTCTGATGGTCGAGTCCGAAGCGAGTGAGTTGCCGGAAGAGGTGATGCTGGGCGCTGTTGTGTACGGCCACCAGCAGATGCAAACTGTGATTCAGGCCATCAACGAACTGACCGAGCTTGCGGGCAAGCCGGAGTGGGAGTGGGCGGCTCCGGCCAAAAATGAAACTCTGCATGCGAAGGTTTCCGAACAGGCGCTTGCCGGCCTCGAAACTGCGTTTGGTTTGACGGTCAAGCAACAGCGCAGCGATAAGCTGAAAGAAGTAACCGCCGCAACACTGGCCGCAGTGGCGAACGGCGAAGAAGGCGCTCCGAGCGAGGCCGAGGTTAAGGACGTGTTGTTCGCGCTGGAGTCGCAGATCGTTCGGAACCGTATCCTGAACGGCGAGCCGCGCATCGATGGACGCGATACGCGCACGGTCCGCCCGATCTCGATCCGCACCGGCGTGTTGCCGCGCACGCATGGCTCCGCGCTGTTTACGCGCGGCGAAACGCAGGCGCTCGTGATCGCGACGCTTGGCACCGGCCGCGATGAGCAGATCATCGACGCGATCGCCGGCGAGTACAAGGAGCGCTTCATGCTCCACTACAACATGCCGCCGTATGCCACGGGCGAAACGGGGCGTGTCGGTTCGCCGAAGCGCCGCGAAATCGGTCATGGTCGCCTCGCCAAACGCGCTCTGGTTGCGATGCTGCCGAACGAGAAGGAATTCAGCTACACGATCCGTGTGGTTTCCGAAATCACCGAATCGAATGGCTCTTCCTCAATGGCCTCGGTTTGCGGCGGCTCGCTGGCGATGATGGATGCCGGCGTTCCGATGAAGAACCATGTCGCGGGCATCGCGATGGGTTTGATCAAGGAAGGCAACCGCTTCGCCGTGCTGACCGACATCCTGGGTGACGAGGATCATCTCGGCGATATGGACTTCAAGGTTGCCGGCACCGAGAACGGCGTGACGGCCTTGCAGATGGATCTGAAGATCGACTCGATTTCGCCCGCGATCATGCAAAAAGCATTGGAACAGGCGCGCGAAGGCCGCTTGCATATCCTGGGCTTGATGAAAGACGCCGTGGGCGGCCATCGCACCGAACTGTCCGAATATGCGCCGCGCCTGCTGACGCTGAAGATCAACCCGGAGAAAATTCGCGATGTCATCGGTAAGGGTGGCGCGGTGATCCGCGCGCTGACCGAAGAAACCGGAACCATGATCGACATTCAGGACGATGGCACGGTGACGATTGCCTCCGTCGATGGTGCAAAAGCCGAGCTGGCGAAGAGCCGTATCGAAGCGATTGCGGCCGAGGTTGAAGTCGGCAAGATCTATGAAGGCCCGGTTCTCAAGATCCTTGAGTTCGGCGCGATTGTTAACATCATGCCCGGACGCGATGGTTTGCTCCACGTTTCTCAGATTGCGAACAAGCGTGTCGAGAATGTGGGGGATTATCTGAAGGAAGGTCAGGTGATTCGGGTCAAAGTGATCGAGACCGACGAAAAGGGCAAGATCCGGCTGAGCCTCAAGGCCGTTGAAGCCGAGACTCAACAGGCGGCGCAGCAACAGCAATAAAGTATTGTCGCTTTCAGCATTGGAACCCGCGGCTTGTCCGCGGGTTTTTTATTGGTGGTCGGCGCTATCAAAACAACTGTTTCATGTGTCGATAATTTTTACGCAAGCATTGCATCAGAGGTTGGAATTGCCTAGGGTAAACCCAAGAGAGCTTCATCGACCGTATCGAATGCGGCCCCCCTTCCGCATGTCGGCCGATTCCCCCGCGAGCCGAGGTACGGTCGTGAAGCCTCTTCCCAAAAAGCTGGCTCGATCTCAAACAGAAACAACCAGCGTGTCTTGAAAGGGTTGATGCGGATACAAGCTGCCGGGCGGCGGGTGCAAAATGGCATGCTTGCTCCAAAGGCGAAGCTGGTTTTTAGGCGGCGAGCTTTGGAGTGGATTGAGCCGACCCGTTTCTCAGCCGTTTCCGATTATGGACCTTCGTCACCTCCGATATTTCCTCGCGGTTGCAGAGGAACTGAACATTGGCCGGGCCGCGGCACGTCTGTGTATTTCGCAACCGCCGCTGACGCGGCAAATCCGCGCGCTGGAAGATGAACTGGGAGTAGACCTTTTTGTGCGCACCGCCAAGGGTGTGGAACTCACCCAGGCGGGCGAAATGTTCAAGGTGGAGGCTGCCAACATCCGCATGATGATCGAAGCGGGAATCGATCGGACGCGGCGTGTCAGCGCGGGCAGACTGGGCCGCCTGGACATCGCCATCTTCGGCTCGGCGATCTACGACACAGTTCCCAAACTATTGCAGAAGTTCCGCTGTAAGTTGCCTGACGTCAGCATTGTGCTGCACACGATGGACAAGAACGAACAGATCGAGGCTCTTCGTCAGCGTCGGATTACGGTGGGTTTCAACCGCTTGGTTGCTCCTCCCGCAGACATTGGGCATGAGCTTGTCGCAACGGAGCGTTTGGTCGTCGTGCTGCCGGAAGGCCATCAACACAGTGCCGGGAAGGCCGTGCCGTTTCGTGCCCTGGCCGATTCCCCGATGGTGTTGTTTCCGAATGTCGGACGGCCCAACTTCGTTGATCATGTGATCGAGTTGTGCCGGCAGCAGGGTTTCGAGCCGGACATCGCGCAAGTTGTCGGCGATGCGGTCACCGGCATCGCCTTGGTGGCGCGAGGATTCGGTATCACCGTGATCCCGGAATCGGCGGCTTCATCCTTGCAGTTCGCGGGCACCGTCTATCTTCCATTCGCCGATGCGCCGCAAGCTGTAGTTGATATCAGTTGTCTATACCGCGCCAGCGACCAGTCCCCGCTCCTGCATGCCTTCCTGGCCGTGGTGCGCGAATATCGGGAATCCGTTTCACCAGTGGGAGAGAATGGGCTCAGAACGTCTTGATCACGGTAAAGCGCACCAGCGTGCCCTTGGTCTGTGGCGTCGAACCGGCCTTGGCGCTGAACTCGTCATAGACCGCAGCCTGAAGGGATAAGCCGACGCTTGGCACGGGGTACACCACTTCGGCGCCTACGGCGTGGCGTGCGGCGCGGTCAGTCGTGGCACCTGGCCCG
>Ga0123357_10002807_pt1 | contig 19648 bp, 16 predicted proteins | sample TergutEmb28metaG_FD_89873 | JGI IMG/M metagenome (GOLD analysis project Ga0123357, IMG submission 89873) | Embiratermes neotenicus P4 segment gut microbial communities from Petit-Saut dam, French Guiana - Emb289 P4 | ecosystem: Host-associated > Arthropoda: Insects > Digestive system > Gut ...
AAAAAAGAAGAGGGAGGGGGGGGGGGGGGGGGGGGGGGGGGGGGCAGCCTTGTCAAACTCCATTTTTCATTTTTGTCAGTTGTGTCAATGTGGTATCTAGTTTTATTTTCATTTATTTTTTTTCATATATTTTTATAATTGCTGTATTTAATGCATTAGGAATGTTTATCTCTTGTAAAGTGCTAGAAGATCTAAAACATTTTTAACATTATGTGTACTTATATTAGTATATTGGGGTCAAATGTTAATTTGTCTTGTTTGGTCATAATAATCTTATTAATTTGCAGGGTTAGTGGCTGGATTGTAATCCATTACATTAATAATTACGTTTTCTTTATGTACATTTTAGCTACACCATTGAGCAGGGAACCGGGCATTGACCCAACTGTTGCTGCCAAGTTGAGTAATGTGTCAATAGACGATGCACAGACGCAGCCCAGAAATTCCATAAGGAAAGAAACGAGTATGGTAGGTTCAGTAATTTTGCTGAAGCAAAGAATGAAACTGAAATACTGTACATACACTATATCCATCATCAATCCTGGGATGTATAAAACAGTTGTTTTTACCTGTTGCTTAGTTTAGCTGTGAAGCACCTTGGATGTGCCACAGACAGGCAGTCAGTCACTGGTCTTTCACACTGTATGCCCATATTTGATCCTAGGCTGGTCCATGTAGGTCTTGCAGTTGAAAAAGTGGCTCTGAGATAGGTTTTTCTGCATCACTTTGGTTTTCTGTTGTCAGGATCATTACACCGATGTTCCAGACCAGTAGCTGATATCAGCACTATATAATCTTAGCAGTTGATGGCACCAATAAAAAGCACTTAAAATATGAAGCATCTCTTATTATCCTGAGGAGAGCATGTAGATTGCATGTTTTGTAGAAAACATTGAAACCTAAGGGAAGTAATGTACAAGGAGGTGGGGAATTGCTCTTCATTTTGTCCTCAGAACTGGGGTGGGAGGCTAATCCAGTAGAGAAAAATTAAAAGGCAAGAAAATATGTAATTACATTCATATAAATATTTTTGATATATTGCTGAAGGTGCTCAGCTTTCCATATTTTATTGCCCTGTTGTATTATTGTTGGCAGTAAGCTGCATACAAAAGCCTGTCCAACATCCTGCTTTCAAGGTTAACTTCATATGCAGAGAAAATTGTTGGGGATCATCATGGTGGATTTTGACATAACAGGAGAACATATTCTGTGTCTGTCAGATACTAGGAAAAAAAATGGGAATGCAGTGAGGCAATGCATCAACTATTTATAGGCTGAAAGAAAGCCTATGATTCAGTTAGGAGGGAGGTTTTATATAATATTCTTGTTGAGTTTTATGTCCCTGTGAAACTAGTGAGGCTAATAAAAATGTGTCTAAATGAAGCCTTTAGAAGAGGTTGAGTAGGCAGACATTTGTGTGACACATTTCATATTGAGAATGGTTTGAAACATGGAAATGCTTTATTGCCATTGCTTTTCAACTTTGCTGTCAAATATGCCATTAGGAAGGCAAACCAGGAGGGCTAGAAATTAAATAATACACATCAGCTTCTAGTTTATGCTGATGATGATAATATACTGGATACAGACACACGCACTATAAAGAAAAACACAGGAGTTCTAGTAGTCACTAGTAAAGGGATTGGTTTAGAAGTAAATGCTAAGGAATCTAAGTACATGAGCATGTCTCAAGATCAGAATGCAGGACAAAGTCACAACATAAAGATAGATAATAAATCCTTGGAAAGGGTGGAACAGCTCAAATATTTCATAATGACCATGACAAATCAAAATTCTATTCAGGAAGAAATTAAGAGCAGGTTGAAGTCAGGGAAAGTTTGCTGTCATTTGATGCAGAAATTTTGTCTTCCAGTTTGCAGTCCAAAAATATAAATATTAAGATGTACAAAACTGTAATTTTGCCTTTTATTTTGTATGGGTGTGCAACTTGGTTGCTTACATTAAGGGAGGAATGGAGACCGAGGGTGTTCGATAAATAGGGTCCTGAGGAGGATATTTGGGCTTAAGAGGGATGAGGTAATAGGAGAGTGGAGAAGACTACAGAATGAGGAGCTTTATGATCTGTACTCACCAAATATTATTCGGGTAATGAACGCAAGAAAATGAGGTAAGTGGGGCTTGTAGCATGTATGTGGGAGAGGAGAGATGCATACAAAGTTTTGGTGGGGAGACCTGAGGGAAGGAGACCACTTGGAAAATCCAGGCATAGATGGGAGGATAATATTAAAATGGAACTTCAAGAAGTGGGATTGGGGGGCATGGACTGGAATGATCTGGCTCAGGGTAGGGACAGGTGGCAGGCACTTGTGAATGTAGTAATGAACTTCCGGGTTCTATAAAACGGAAATTTATTGACTAGCCGAACACCTGTTAGCTTCTCAAGAAGGAATTTGTCCCATGGAGTTAGTTTGTTTGTTTGTTTGTTTGTTGTACTGAATGTGCATACAGAGATATTCTTTACACCTGAAAGGTGGTAATTCCAACTTGAAATGTTGACTGAGGTACCCTTACAGTATTTGTACTGGAACCTGTGTTGTAGGTACAAGCAAAGTGGTAACATTAAAGTAAGATAGAATGACACATAGTTGTCAGAATACGTGTTATGGCCATGTAAGTTTTGATTGAATGCCATGGTGATAAATTCTTTGTGATAAATTTTATAGGATGGCGAACAGTTGGCTAAGTGGGCCGTGGCACGCCTAAATGAAGTGCTGCTAGAGAAACCACCAAAACATATGTTAGCATCAAAAGTACGTGAAATCTTTGCAAAGAAGAGGGATGACGGAGATGGGTAAGTTGCCCTTAGTAAAGACAATGCATGAACCAGTTGGCAATGACCAGTGAATTATGCAGCACTTATAAACTGTTCATGTGGCAGTGATGGAGTTACTCTCAAAAGACAGTTTATATGCACAGTGATAGCTGTGGTGATGTCTACACTTGACCATACTTGCTCCTGTTGATTTATATGCCTGTGGTATATTAGAGGTGATTTTCTTTCACTGTACAGATATGTGCAATATTTTCATTAGGTGACGTCACATTCAAAATGCAACCTGCTTCACGAATATGAAAAACCTGTTCCATGAGAATGTTTCTTTGCAGCACAAGTTGTTGGAATAACAATTTTCATTTTCATTAGTGTTGTATTGTGCCAGTTTCACTCTAATGGGCTGTAATGGACAAAGAGGATGAACACAGTTAAATCCTCCTGGTGTTCTAATACTCCTTTATGTTCTATTTTTAGGCATCTTCTTTATCTATAGCATTCAATGGACATTGTGTTAATATATCAGTTTGACACTATCCATCGCATTGTGTATAGATAGTTACATAAATAACACTGTGTGTATCACACATCACCTCATTCTGCTATCAATGTCTCTCCATGATTGATAGCTTCATATTCACTGTTACCCACAGAGTACACACCAATATTAAAACAAGGTGATTGACCCCTGAGTAAGGCTGCAAAGTAACATTCAAATGCTGATAGTGAATAAAGTCTGTAAAAGTCAAGTTGAAGGCCAAATCATAACATAATAAGTAAAGAGACTTAGAAACGGAAAATATTCTTCCAAATACATAACTTAACCAGGGCTACACAAACATGTATCGAAGAGGCAGCTAATTAGTAAACTTCCATTGGACATTTTAAAAAAGATTTAAAAGAGGCATAGAGAAGAAGGGGAAAGTTCATCATCATTTTAATGTTTTTTAATTAAGAACAAGTGTCCTGATTTTTTTTAAATTACACACCACATCATTTATATTACATGATACACCATCAAAAATAACAAGTCAGTTGCAATTTATATTTTCATTAGATGTTAGATCTTACAAAAAGTTTGTGTTTTACCTTGAATTTTAAATTTTATATAAAAATAAAACAGCTGATTGTGATTGGCTTGATTGAAACTTGTAGTGTTTGAAAAATAAATAAAGGTAGTGGTAGATGGAATATGTATGTTATTTATGTATTAATATAATTCAGATGAGCTTTTCTCCCCCTTTGTAGCCAATATGAGATCAGCATTTGATCATTAGTGCCAGTTTCACCTTCTGTATACTCTTAGTAGTAAATTATTGGTGGGAGAGAAGTGTTTGTGAAACTGTCTTGAACACATTGGTAGAAGGTGTTACTGATGTAAGGTAATTCTCCATTTGTTGTGATTGCAGACCACTGCATTGTGCCATTCTCTATGACATGAAAGACCTCCTGAAACAGATGTTCACTGTGTTGGGAAAGGAGCAGTACAGACCGATAATTGATGATCGTAATTTGAAAGATGAGGTGGGTATGTCCTTACCTCCCTAGGACAGGTAATTTCTGAATTCGGAAATTACGTGAAGTAATTTGTCATGCTTTTCCAGTTAAAAGTTTCCTATATTTATGTGAAATTTGCTAGAGGTGATATAGTTAAGTGTAGTTGTGGTGATTTGGTAATATGGTAGTTCTGTCACTGGGTGGTATTGACTAGTAATTGCCAGAAAAATGTGTGAGATTTCCATAGCAGGTCATATTTCTTTGCTACATTAGCTGTAGGATGAAATATTATATTCAGAAACTCGACCCTGGATAAGGATGTCTTGGCAGTCTTGGGGTGGGGTACTTGCAGGTGCCAAGAGGGTGAAGTGGGTAAAATATTGAAACTTATATAATAGTTTGTTTGTTTGTTTGTTCCCCTCCCACAAAAAAAAAGTAATTGCAAGTATTTAAAGGCAAAGAGAGGAAATGAGGTATATTTTCTTGCCATCTCATTAGTATAGTATGTAGCTTGAATGGAAAAATGAATGCAAAGATTTTAGTGAAGAAACCCACAAATAGCAACTGCTGGTAGTGATACTGGCAAAGGAAACTGGTATAAGGATTGAGCACCCAGCAGTAAGGGCTGTATATACCTTAACCCTTTGACGCCTAATGACCCCTATAGTGGTCGTACCGCACCCTAACCTCTAAACGTTGCATTTTTATATTTATTCAAGAAATATAGGTACTGAATATTTTAAATATGGTATATACTCTACATTTTTTTCCTCTTCAGAATGCAGTTTGTTTCATAATTCTAATATATTTGGTTCCTGTTTTATTCACTTTTTAAATACAGAATGTGCTAAAATTTAAAAAAATAATTCCGGCACCAAAAGGTTAAGGTGGTTCATTTCTTTGTGTTGGAAGCACAGCAGTATGTATCACCTCAATACAGTTACAGCTGGTCAATCTTATATTCATCATTTTAAAAGCCTAAAGAGGAAATTATACAACTGCAATGCTAGCAGTTACTTTAATAAGAAATTCCCCCAAAACAACTTAAATTCCAAATTTGGACAAAATGAAAAACCCCAGCATGTCTTCGGTTTCCAGGTGTACATATATAAATATATGTTGTGTTTGAGGTACTGTAGTTGGTATTTATCCTAAGGTCTTTATCACTGAAATTTTACATTGTTCCACCAGACACCCCTTCATCTGGCAGTGATGCAGAATCAGCTAGAAACAGTGAAAACATTGCTTACCATTGGAGCCAATCCAAATATTATCACGAAGCAGGGAGATTTGCCACTACATTTGGCTGTGTCAGCTTCTCATAATGAGTGCATCTCAGAACTATTACATTACCACAGCAGCAGGGACTGCAACCTTACCAACTATAATGGTGAGTCATAAAGACATTTGATTCCATGTGAATAAAAATCCAACAGATGCAACAGTATGCAGATATTTATTCACTGCAAAACTACTCTACATGTTTCGGGTGTCACAGCACCCATCATCAGGAGTATTAAAAACTGTACCGTACCCGCAGCCTCCAGTACAGGTCATACTACTTGTACCGCTACTCCCCTCCAACGTGGTCTGATCGGGACGGCAGTCCCGATCAGACCACGTCTTGTCTTACAGGGGAAAAACTTGTTGACAGCTCGCATCTCGATGTTGTTGAAATTGCGCACATCCCTGACATGCTTCCGAACTTGTTTCCTTCCTGGTCGGGCTAAGGACTTACGAGCACCCTGGTAGATCAATTTCTAGGAAACTGACACAATCACTTGTACTCTGTCAATCACATTGCTCTTGTACGTGAGTGACTTCCACACTGGATTGTTAGCATCTGTTAACTGCTACCGACCATTTCACCGTTTAAATCTCTCCCCTCCTACCTGTCACCAATGGTTCTGAATATGCATTGACAGATTAAACCCAAAACATACAGCTATGAACCGTCCGTAGCTGATGCCAGCAAACCTAAGAAATAAATATATCAAAAATGTTCGGCTACAATATTATAGGACAATTTTAATATTTCAAAGATTTTAAACATTAAGATTTCAACAGCATAAAACATACTTGAAATTTTATATTGTTTTACCAACAAGTACATTGACATACTTGTGTAACCTGGCAAGGTACTAACTGCGAGCTCCCTGAGGATGACACAATAGTGTTGAAACATGTAGGAGCAATATAATAATTTGTAAATTGATTGTGCATTGGTTGGTAATTGTACAAAATAATAAAAGATGCATAGTACAGGTGTTAATACAATCTGTAAATGGTAAAGGTTAGTGGATCAGAATGTACAAAACTTCCAAGTGGTGATAGCAAAAATTTTGAATTCACTCCAGAATATATTTAGTCTCCACAGAACAGAATAAATGTGTTTCATTTTTTGGAACAATGACTTTCTAGTGCAGCTTTCCTTTTGTGTTGAAGGAACATGTGTGATATACGTTGTGACAGATTTATTCACAGTTCTTATTTGCTACGTTCAGGGTGTACACCACTGCACATAGCAGCCCGAAAGAAGAATCTAGTTGCTGTCATGAAGCTGGTGAATGCTGGAGCAGATGTAAACAAGGAGGACACATTGCTGGGTCGCACAGTGCTTCATGTTGCTGTAGAAGAGGGCTGTGTGGACATTGCCCGTTATGTGCTTGAGAAGGTGAAAATCATGTTGATTGAAATGGCTTAGGTTTTCAGAGATTTAAAACAGAATTGATACATAAAATTGTTTGCAAGAATGATTAAATATTCAGAGCTATAATTGACACCACAATAAGAAGCAAATTTTCACACATCTACAAAAGTATAAATATGCATATTTTCTTTGATGTAACAGAGATATAACTATGTCAGTACCACTAACTTTTTATTATAAAAACAATGCCTGTTCATACAATTTACTACATGTTTCACCCTAAGAGGGCATAATCAGGTGAAAATTACACATTATATTAGAGGAAGGTAAGTGGATGAATTACAGTTGAGCAATTTCCTTTTGAAATTCTTGTCTGGATTGATGAGGTCAGCGTGACTGGAAAGTGCAGTTTTAACAGACAACATCCCATGGTGTTTTTATGACTTAGTGTATCCAAGAATAATTCAGTCAACAGAATTATATTTTTATTTTAAAAAATTTCCGTTTTTACAATTTTCGCCTGACGATGACCTGTTAGTAACATTAACAACACTTGCAACGATCGGTCAAACACAGCCATGTTTATTAAAATAGCTGCATGTTTTGGTCAATAATTAGCCATCATCAGGCTAGTACGTAGCACAACGTGCTACGTACTCCCCAATGGACACACAACCAGCCAACCGGATCTGACAGCCTACACAGCCGTGGCACTACACCACAAGCGGCAAAAATACCACTAAATCGTCAGCTCCTGAGGATGGGCACAAGGTGGCCCGAAACATGTTCAGCAACTTATAAAGGAGAAATAAATATAATACTAAGTGACATCTAGTTGGTTTCTTATTCAACATAGCTGTGTTTGACTGACCATTGCAGGTGTTGTTAATTTAAGTTAAAAGCACATTGGGATAAATTCTACCCAGTTATGGCCTGTTAGGTTTAAACATTTAGCAAACTGTAACAATTGGTACTGTTTTCATCATCAAAAATAGTTGGGTTTGCTGAATTATCCTTTGATATATTAAGCTTTAAACACAATAGAATGCCATCTGTTAAAAAAGTACACATTTTTATGCATCCAGTTTATGACTGTACTGCTACTTTCAGACCAACATTGACGTAAATGCTGCCAACTATGCTGGAAATACTGCTCTGCATGGGGCGGTTGTGTTTGAGGGTGCTGAGTCTCGTGAGCTCTGCAGACTGCTGCTTCAGTACAAGGTAAAACTCATTTCTGTGCTGGTGTGTTTAGGAGTAGAAAAAATACAGTCTGTGAAGTTACTTCTTGAGCATAAAGTAGGCCTTGCATTTACAAATGTGGGGTGTGTGAGCTGTTCCACAGTTATTTTCTCTAGTCACACGAGAGCTGGATATGAAAACCAGTATAAAAATGGATATATTCAAAACTTTGGAAGTTATATTGTGCTCTAAATGAATCCTGTGTAACTGAAATTCTGGTCCAGGAATGTCTGAAACAAGAATTTTGAACACAGTTGTATCTTTTAAAACGCTACTTGGGGGTGCCAGCCAGAGATAAAGGATTTTGCTTAAATTATCTAGCACTCAGCTGATTAGGGGTATTAATTTTGTATGACAGTGAAAATGTAGCTAGTTTTTTAGGCCAGCATGGCCTGTACAAACCATGTGATGCAGAAGAAAGAGCTTCTTGTAATAAATTGATAACAAGCTGATGATTGTGAGATCTCAGTTTCTGACAAGCAATGTCACTGAGGATTCAAGGTAATGGGCTTTGATTCTTTGTTGCCGGGTAATTGGTTCCCAGTAAAACTGCATCCTTCATATTTGTCTGTACTTACCTTTACATAATTCAGGTGTGTGGATTACCTAGTATTTTTGGAGCAGTAGGTGAAAAGCTGGTAAAAAAATGCCAGGGAGCAACAGGCAGGATTTTTCACCCTGCTAGCCTGTGTTTGCAATGTTAAGACAATGACATTTGTTTGGTGCTGGACCAAATGACATTCCATTGCATGGTTACAAGAGTTCATTTTGGAACCATTTCTTGCCCCCACTGTAAACAGAATGTTGGAAATGAAATGTTGATATATTGCTGGGAATCAGACTTTTTGATTTTGCTCCTTAAAGTTAAATTGCTGCTGCTGCTGTTGCTAGTGCTACTATTACTGTCACTGCTACTGCTACTACTCCAAATCTTCCCCCTCCCCCATTCAGACAGGCGTCAGCATTATCTGTGGAAGATAAAAAAAGGATGATGATGATGATGATGATGATGATATTATAATAATAATAATAATAACTTTGGTGGTTTATGTAAATAATTGACTTCATTATTCTATAGGCTAACCCTCGGCAAGAGAATTACATTTTGGAACGTGATGGAGATGTGGAATTCTGCACTGAAGTGGAAATAAAAGAGGAACCAGAGAGTGAAGATGAATTTGATGATGAATATCAGCTCAGAATTGCAGAGGGTGAAACTGAGGACGAGGCCATTAGCAGTAAGGCTCGCGGCCAAACTTCACTCGATCTGGCCTCAAACAAGAAGGATGTAAGTTTAATGCTAAGTTATGTTACCTTATACTGTGTACTGTCCAATATTATTTTGTACTCGTAATGTAGCTAATTTTTAGAAGCCTAAGGAAACGTGTGGACCACACATTAAAAATAATTTTTCTGCCCCTCCATATGCATGAACAGCTCAGAGTGATAATATTTTTAATCAGCTTCATGTCCAATGCATTTCTTTTGTAAGTCCTAACATTCCAAGATAATTTAACAAAGGTATGCTGTGCGTGCTTTTCTGTACTTGTATAACCAAAAACCATTTGAGTATCTCAGATGTACACAGATAGTAATTACTGAAGTTTCATGCTGTTGGTAAGAATTAAGTGAAGCTCTTTCCCACCTAAATTTATGTCTGCAAATGTATAAATATATATTTAATTAAGATTCAGTTGAATATGTTGCTGTTGCCTTTGCTTTATAAAAATTTTGACTCTGTTCCAAGGGAGTTAAACTGAAGAGAATGAATGCATGTCTATCTTTTCCATTATGTTTCCTGCAATTCTAATTTGAGTCATGACTTTACGGTGACAAATGTTGAAGGTGAAAGTTCATTTCTCTAATAGAGTATATGATTTTAAATTGAATCAGCTGTTAGAAGATACTGTGTGTGTGAGACTCTGGTCAAGGTGCTGGGACACCTCAAGAATGAAGTGGTATTAGCAGTGTGGAGAGTGTATCTTTGACAAAGCGTACCAGTGGCACAGAGAAATTTTGTGACATTATATCAAACATATTTCATATTACCGTATATTCTTGAATCTTATCCGCACCCGAATCTAATCCACACTAATTTTTACCAATTTCTTAAACGAAAAAAAAGTTAGTTCGCGGTTCTAATCAGCACCTTTCCTTCAACCGTCCCTTGCCTACAAGGCAGACTGATTCAGTTATGAGTGATGATGGCAATTCTGATGAATAATAAATTATAAATATTATGTAATATAGATTATAAATAATAAATAAAATAATAAATTATTGTATTGTTCTTACGGCACGTACAGCAGCTCTTTCATTTTTTCCAAAATACAGCTCTTGACCGCGAATCTAATCTGCACGCGATTCTAATCCACATCTGATTTTTTAGCCCTCTGAAACTGTAAAAAGGTTACGGTTTAGATTCGAGAATATATGGTAATTTTAAATCTCAGGAATTCTGTACACTGTGACATTGTTTGGTAGTTGGCGTAAACAGTTACCCCTACTTGCGTGATTTCAGGCTTCCACCACAAAGCAGATAAGAAATGCATTATTCTGGGTTATTACATGGAATTAGTGGTAGATTCTTACCGGCATTTTGGGACAACCTATCGGTCCCATCTTCAGGGTTCAAGGATTCTTTAACCCTGATTGAACGCTGAAGGTGGGTCCAATAGGTTGTCCCAAAACATTGGTAAGAAATTACCACTACTCGCTGTGTAATAACCCTGAAGAGTGCAGTTCTCATTCACCTCTAACTACCTCCCATACACATGCTACTGATGTTAATACTAGTTGAGGAAACATGGGTCAGCATGTTAGATATTAATTGTTGGTACTTAACATATGTAGGTGGTAACAAAAGAGAAAAGTCAGCTGGAAACCAATGAATGTGTAGTAATTAATTCACCATTTAGTTTCTGTGTGTGATCTGCTTGACATGCACTGCCACCTTATATGTATTTGTAAGTGTACAGTGTATCAAGGAAACTTATATTGTGTTTATCAACTATTAACAACAATAATGTGTTTTCTTATTTGTTAGTGTTGTAATAGGTAGTTGTTAAACTGAAAACCAAATTTGCAATGTTTCTTTCTGTGGTCCTTGCTTCAATTGTATCCAGTCAACCTCCCAGTGTGAGCAGTCCCTCGTACGATTGTGAGGCAGAGTATATTACATATTTTCTGGTGTACTAGTTGCATCCAAATTTTGGAAGAAATATTTAGAAACGAAACTCCTATAATCCTGAGACCATAAGAGAGAGAGAGATTTTAGGCACCTTCCCCTCACACTCCCACACACCAAAAAAAATTTATATTTGCAACTTCCTTCTCACACAAACGTCACATATCATGAGGCATGTTTAGGTTTTCTCACATGTACTCTTAAGTGTGATGTCTTTCTGTCCATCTGTCCATGTGTATCAGCTCAGCTCCCACTTGACCGATTTTAGTGAAATTTGGTATTGGAGATGCCTATGAAAATCTGTTAAGAAAATCCAGATTTGTTTAAAGTCACACAAAAATATCAGGCACTTTACATGGAGACCTAAATTTTATTGTGGCTGGTGACATTAGCTATAAAATAGCTATAAAATAGCTCTCTGTGAGTGATATTATATGATATATTTGTTAACTGCAATTGGGTTGACACCCGGTGGTAGTAATACAGTACACATTTACACACAAACGATACACAGAACAACACAATGAGGCAGAATACCCAGAACAGAACATGTATAACAATAAGAATTCTTAAACAAACAAAAGAATATATAACAATAAGAATACATAATTTACAAAATTAAACAGCAGCAAACAAAACAAACAACCACATATACAAAGAGACAAGATAGAAACAGAAGAATAGGGCAAAAATGTGATAAACAAAACAGCCATATATGATATATGTATCTTCTAATAATGATAGACACTCTATTACTAAGACCTTCACTCCACTTCAAAACACGTGTTGACACTTCACTTCTTTCCATTTAAAACTACACCTATCTATCCTGCATTACCCTCTCATTTGGCTTAACCCCATTTACATTTCCTACTGCTGTATTTTACCTCACATCACTACACTTCACTGCAGGCCGTTAGGTTACCAGAGAAGGTATAAACTTTGTGAAATGTTTCTAGCTTAACAGCAACAATACTGAGGAGAACACATTGTTGTATTTCCATGACAACATGCTCAGTATTTATATTGTTGACAGGCATATGAAGGTATGCAGCACATAGGAAACACCACAATATTACATTATGCATACATTGCATATGTCTATTCTGAGTATAAAGTATAAAGAATTACAGAATTACACTCAACAGCATTTGGTGTATGCTAGTGTACCACCCCATCCACCCCCATTATAAAATTTAGTTGCAGTCCTCTAAGTAGACTTGGAAGTAACACATGGGCATAGATTGGTGTGTGTTCTCCATTTTTTGTTATGTGCAGCTGCTGCAGAGAACATGTAACAATATAACTAAACACGTTCAGAGTTCACATCATTTTGCATGTTCTGTAATGTTTGCTGCAGATCCTGGCACTACTGCAGAAAGTGGTTCCAACAGAGGTTGAGGAAATGGTTGAGATAAAGGAAGAACCCTCAGATACACCAATATTAGAGGGTGTACTTGGGGAAGGTAAGTTCAACCTTATTCAGCTGTGTAACTTCTGTGATGCCAGTACACAGTTTTATAGGATCAAATAACTCAGAGAATGACTGACTGCATTTATCAAAATTCCATTCATGAAGAAATTTGAGAGCAGATTGAAGTCACTGAATGCTTGCTATCATTTGGTGCAGAATCTTTTGTCTTCCAGTCGGGGGAATGGAGAGGATTACATAACCAGGAGCTTTTATGCTGTTTACTTCTCACCAAATACCATTTAGGTGATCAAATCAAGAAGAATGAGGTGGGCATGGCATGTGGCATGTATGGGGGAGACTGTGCATATTGGGTTTTGATGGGGAGACCATTTGGAAGACCTGGGCATAAGTGGGAGGGTAATATTAAAATGGATCTGCAAGAAATGTGATGAGGAGGATTCTGGGTGGCTCCAAACAGGGACAGGTGGCAGGTGCTTGTGAATGTGGTATTGAACCTTCGGGTTCCATGAAATCCAGGGAATTTCTTGAATAGCTGGAGGACCTGTTAGCCTCTCAGGAAGGTCTCTGTTCCACGGAGTTTATGTAGGGAGTTTTTGTATCATGCCCCTGGCAGTAGCTGTTGCAGAAGCCTTGTCTCTCATTTAAGAAACATGCATCCAACAGGGATTTAAAAGTCCATTTTTCCCCTTCAGAAGCAGTCTTGCACTTTGCCTTGAAATTTAAGTAGCTTCTGATTGAATACTGTCATTGAATTGAAGATTAAAGTATCTTTGGATGTGATGCTGTGTCATTGGGTGAATAATTCCGCCTCTTTCAATACACTGGGAATTACTCAGCCAATGACGCACTGTCACATCCTAGAAGACTTGGATCTTCAGCAACATCATTGTGAAAACCCCACATCTTACATTTCCTTTCAGTTCTTCTTCTTCTTTATCTAAATTCAGTCTTTCAGTGTCACTCATGAATAATAATCACACAGATCACAGACTGAAATCGGGGAATCTGAGAGAAGCCACAAACCACCAGCTACAGAACGTTTATCTATTACTACTTATAGTGCTAGTGTTGAGAAATTAGATGTGTCTGCCATGGCACTCTCATCTGTAAATGTACATATTCTCATCTGTTAATTCCCAGACCAGTCAGAATTTGTTGTTTTGTCCATGAACATGAAGGCTGTTGTGGCATAAAGGCCACTGATTTTTCTGCATCAGCGCATTAATATTGTGGATACCAGTTTTGGCAAAACATGACACATGTTGAAAAACACATATACTTAAAATCCATTATTTGTGAGATTTAAAATACAGACTTTTCCTTTTCACAATTTCTTCCATCTTTTGTTTTAGTGAAGAATGGCCTATTTGATTCAGAAACATTGATGAGGTTATGTGATATTCTGGACAAATCTGGAGGATGGCAACACCTGGCTGAGCTGCTAGATTATAAATTCTTGGTTACAAGTATCAGAAGCACTGCCAGTCCCAGCAAGTTGCTGTTCAACTATGCAGATGTAAGTGTGTGTGTGTTTGGTAGTTAGATATGACGACACTCCTGTGGGTGACATTTCATATAAATTTCAGACATAGAAAAAACTGTCTGTGGGGACCAGGACCATATATTTTGTCATGTCATAAGAATTTGATGCAACACATGTAAATAGAAATGTCTGCATCTGCAATGTTTCACTGTTCATGTCTGTTTTTTTAATGCACTATGAACTGGGCAAGAAGAAGTGGGAAAAGGGGATACAATGTAATCAGTGTTATATGTGCACATATAAATGTTCAAAAAACATTGCTCTTTAAGAGAAATGTACTTATTCCCTATTATTTTATTTTTTGTATTATGTTTCTTTTCATTATTATACCGTGCAATATTAAATATTATTTTGAATATCCAGCTTATTGCACAATGTTTTATTATTAAAATACACTAAAAGATAGGAGATTTTAACAGTAATATAATATCTTTTAGTGTATTTTAATAATAAAACATTGTGCAATAAGCTGGATATTCAAAATAATATGTTTCTTTTATTTATTTAATTTGTATTAGCACAGTTGCTTTGAAAGACAGACGGATGGTGATACTTTTTAAATCTGTTGTACATATGCTTGATATGTAAATTCACGATCACACAGTACGAACAACTGGAGTCGGTAGGTTTACTGTTATGTATATCCAGAATTGGACTGCAGTCGGCAGGGAAGACTGAACAAATTATTTCTTGATGTTCTGTTCCAGTAGTTCTGTAAACAGCATCAACATTAAATTCTCCGTCATATTTTGCACTCGCATCACACGAGCAATGTATGCATTTGCCTTTTTGTTGTAGTTGCACGGTAACGTAAGCATCCAAGACATACGCAGCTTCCTTGAGGCACTTGACGAACATGAAGCTGTTGAGACAGTGGACCTGATGCTGGCAAGGCAGATTGCATCTTCCAGCCAGATTTCATAACATTTCACATTTTGTGGTGTGCGCTGAATGTGCACATGCCGCTGGCATGTTGCGAAGGGACCAGCAAGGATCATTCTGTATATTTTGCCCTGTGAACAAAAGAAACACTGCATTAGCTATAGAAGTTTTACTTCATTGTTATCACTATTGATTCATTGATCTCATATGTACATATTTCACACCCCAGCAATGAAGACAATGAAGGTGCACACTACATTTCGCAAGCTGTTGTATCATGGTGACTGGAGCTGGTGATCAGTTGTTATCACCCAGAGACTGAGTCATAAGATGTTCATGTGGCCCAGAACCACTCATAATTTTTGTGAAATAGGGGAACTTTTTGAAGATTTTCTAATGTGTGTTGTTTTCTAAGATAATGCATTTTGACATTACACATTAGTGTACTGTTGTGAAATCTGCACAAATTCAGAAGAGATACACAAGTCTATTTGCAGTCACATACGAAGTGTTGTTTCTGAGATCTTAAACCTGTATTGCTTTGAAAAGCCTAAAAATGTGTAGCAGTGTCTAAGAAACATCTTTATGTGAGAATGCGGACTGTTTTAGCTGTGAGAATATTGATATGAGACACTTGGCACAATACACAGCATTCGAGAATTGTTATACAGGAGAAGTGTGTCCATGCGTGTGTCACTGCTTGCTTGTTGGCTGTACGCTACCTTCTGCCACCTGTAATTAGCCGTAATGTAATGCTACTTAATGAAAAGGAATGGTATTCCAAAAGAAGCAGCATGTGAAGAGGAACTTGTAAATAGTCTTGTTACCTTCAGCTGTCATAAGAACTGGTGTACTGGCAAACTTTTGTGGTGAAGAAACTTTGTATTCATTAGATCAGCTGGACAACTGTGAACCACCTAAGGAGTATTACCACGGGGTTATTGTTGTCAGTAAAAGATGTTTTAAATAATGTGATTTTAATTAATAATGTTTTGTCATTTAAATAAGTTTCCATCCATATACTCTGCATCTGTTGATCATTTAAGTCCCTTCTCTGAAATTCCTTCTAACTGGTTGTGGTCTCTTTCAGTTCTTATAACCCCGTGTGATCAGTGTCCTTCCAGTTTTCCAGTCACTGATTGGTGAGTTGGTTGGTTGAACTTTATTTCCCACCAGTTCTGCAATGTATCACAGTGCAGCAGAATTACCATTTACTGTTCCTCAATTTATTTCATTAACTGTGAGACACGGCATTTTCGTGTAATGCTTGGATGGACTGTGATACAAATTACAGAACTATACCATCTTCAGTAGGTACTTTTGGTTTTTTGTGATGGTAATGTTGGTACTCACTTGTTAGTAATGTGTATCTTAGCATGCCTAAGTAACATACTTCTTCAGTAGTAATATTCATGGTGCATGTTGGTGGTATTGATTTTTTTTATTGTTGATTTTTCAGAAATAATCCCATCTTTGATATTCAGTTTCAATGATCCAACCCCAGTAGTATTAAATTGCTTTGATTGAAGATTTCCTTATGTTTAGTGCGCCACTGTTCCACAAAGAAACCTTAAATGTGAATGTGACTGTGTTTTGTATTTTAAACTTCTGTTGTACTGAATCGTCCATTTCAACTAATACAGGGTGGCGCAAAAAGAACGCATGTTTTTATTATATGCCTGTGATTTATTTCTTTGGGATTACCTCAAATCAAAAGTCTATGTTCGAAAACCTCGTACAGTCGACGATCTGAAAGTTTCCATTCATGAAGAAATTGCAACTGTGCCACAAGAAATGTTAGTAAATGTGATGCAGAACTGAGGAGAGGCTCCGGACGTGTGTATGGCAAGAAGGATACCATCTTTCCGATATAATTTTCCGTAATTGAGTAATCAATGTAAGTAATCAAAACTGCATTTATTACAGGTTGTTTTGGTGTTAACATAATTTTTTTATATTGAATATAAAAAAGTTACAATTATTTTTAAAAAATGCGTTCTTTTTGCGCCACTGTGTACATGTCTAAAATGGTATATAAACCTGTTTCAAGAGCTCAAAGTAAGCTAGAGAAAACTTACACATTTCTGCCTGTATTTATTTGTGATGTGATACTGTTTGGAAATGTGTTGAACATTCCACCGTGGTTAGTGATGGCTGATGTTCATTTTCTGAAAAGTAGGGCTTCACTTTTAGTGACAGTTTAGGTTCCCCTGCATTAACGAAAATCACATTTGGCCAGTAGTTTTCAGTAGGTACTATTAAATACCCAGAAGGTCGCTGGTTCAATCCCAGATGGTGTCGGAATTTTTCATTGACAAAATCCTTCCGATTGCACTATGGTCCTGGGGTCGACTCAGCCTCTAACAGAAATGAGTACCAGGAGTATTTCCTGGGGGTAAAGGCGGCTGGTGCGTAAAGCTGACAACCTTACCATCATCCTGTGCCTTTGTCATTAAATTTGGGAACCTTAACTTCCTGGAACCCTCTGGGCCCGTAACGGGACTGATTTACCTTTACCATTAAATACCATATGTTATCCAAATTAATTTATGCAGAGTTAAGTTTGGCCTACTGCGCACGGAAAAACACTACAAAGTAGACAGGCACTTAAAGTAAGGACTGTTCTTGTGCATGCCATGAATTCATATGGGGGAATAAGGGTATAGTTCTGCTTATTCTTAACTTCAGTGGTAGATTAGAGGTGGGTAGTAAAATAAGTGTCTGATCCACTTTATCTCCATTGCCCATTGAATGGTCTTGGTGAGCTCAAGAGCCAGTCTGGGTGCTTTGGAGAAGAGAAACCTCTTCACCGTGCTGGGAATCAGACCCATATTTTAAAAGCTGTGTATCCCATGACCTACTCACTGTACTGGATGTGCCATCCTGACAGTATGTCAGAATGGTTTTTGAAGACTTACAGAATATACAAACTACAAAGAAATCCATGCAAAAGTTCTCCCTAGTATGATTCATTGATACAAGTACAACAGTTGTACCATTAATGTCTCTATTCTTCTGGGTTGTGGTGCTGCTTGACTAGGTGATAGATGCCTGACATTTCAAGGTAACAGAGCGGTCTGAAAGCATCGGGCCACCCAGTTGTGAATCGCCACGGAGACCCCATCTACACCAATGCATAAGTGAAAAGAAGTTATACACCATATACTGAGGAGTTACTTTTTCAGATGCATGTTAGTGTAGAGTGGGGTAGCTTTCTCACCAGTGTCATTGTCATGGTTAAACTTAGGATTATGTGAATTTTGCATTTTGCAGTATGTTAAAGTTTCTTAGCTACTTTATTTGGCGGCCTGCAGGTAATTCCAGGTTTCAGCTAGGAGCACAATACAAAGGCAACTGTCTTGCCTTTAGGCACATTGGTAGGTGAGCTAAAGACACAGTGCACAGTAAGATTCAGTGGTGATCAGATGATCATGGAATACACATCTGAAGGATATCTCATAGGCCTACAGTAGTCTTACATTATTCTCACTAAGTTTGGTATTATGAAACTAGTAAGGCTAATAAATATGTATTTAAATGAAAAATGTGGTAGAGTCAGCATATGCAAACATTTGCCTTTAAGAATGGTTTGAAACCAAGGAGGTGCCTTATCACCATTTCTTTACAATTTTGGTTTCGAATATGCTAGTAGGAGGGTTCAGGCAAACCAGTAGGACTTTAAATTAAATGAAACACATCAGTTTTCTGGTATACACTGATGATGTTAATATATTGGGTCAAAGCATATATAGTATAAAGCAAAACATGAAGCTTTATTAGTTGCTCGTAAAGGAGATAAGGTCTGGAAGCAAATGCTGAGGAAACAAATTATGTTAATGTGTCATGAAAAGAATACAGGACTGTATCACGATATGAAAACAGGAAATAAATCCTTTAAAAGTGTGGAACATTGCAAATGTTTAGAAACAACCCTAACAAATCAGGTTGAACTCAGGGAATGCTTGCAATCGTTTGGTGCAGAATCTTTTATTCTCCGGTTTTCTATCCAAAAATATAAAGATTAAAATATACAGAACTATAATTTTGCCTATAGTTTTGTGTGGGTGTAAAACTTGGTATCTAACATTGCAGGAGGAATGTAGGCTGAAGGTATATGAGAATAGGGTGCTGAGGAAAATATTTTGTCCTAATTGGGATGAGGTAACTGGGAAGTACTACATAATGAGGATCTTTATGATCTGTATTCAACAAATACTTTTCAGGTGATCAAACCAAGAAGAACGAGATGAGTGGGGCATGTGGCACATATGGGGGATTGGAGAGAGATAGGCATAGGTGGGAAGATAATATTAAAATAGTTATTCAAGAAATGGGATTTGGGGGGGGGGGGGAATGGACTGGATTGCTGTGTTGAGGGTAGGGAGCGGGGGGGGGGCGCTTGTGAATGTTGAAAAAAGGAA
>Ga0123357_10002808_pt1 | contig 19648 bp, 8 predicted proteins | sample TergutEmb28metaG_FD_89873 | JGI IMG/M metagenome (GOLD analysis project Ga0123357, IMG submission 89873) | Embiratermes neotenicus P4 segment gut microbial communities from Petit-Saut dam, French Guiana - Emb289 P4 | ecosystem: Host-associated > Arthropoda: Insects > Digestive system > Gut ...
GGAAATAGTGGAAGATGCCGGCGACTGTTGCGGTCCGGCTAAAAATTATAACGAGAGCTTTGCCACGCGTTTTCATGAAATACAGTGGGGATATATTGCCAATCATCCTTATTTGCTGGCGTCATACATTTGGAATACTTTCGATTTTGCTACTCCGGTCTCGCATCAGGGAGGAGTTCCGGCACGTAATATGAAAGGATTGGTCACTTTCGACCGAAAGATAAAAAAAGATCCTTTCTATTGGTATAAAGCCAATTGGAGCAAAGAACCGGTGCTGTATATCACCCAGCGGAGAGTGATAGAGCGGGAGAATAAAATAACTTCCGTAACGGTTTATTCAAATGTCGGAATACCAAAGCTGTATGTCAATGGTAACGAAATAACCAATTATAAAACAGGAACAACCGCCGTTCACTACATTTTTGAAAATGTTGAACTGCATGAAGGAAAAAATGAAATTGCTGTTAAGGCTGTAAAAGATAGTAATACATTAGAGGACAGCATTTATTGGATATATTCGAAAGACCGGAAGTCGCCGGAAAATATAAAAATAGAAGAAAAGAATCAGGAACATACAGGATTATAAAACATGAAAAAAATTAATATCATTTCTCTTGCTTTTTGCATACTGATTTTAGGAAGCATACAAGCCCAAACAACCAAACGCGCATCCATGCCTTTGGAGCATGGCGCCCATCGTATAGGACCGCGTACTGACGCCGAAATGCAAAAATGGCGCAATTACGGATTGGGACAATTTATTCACTGGGGCGTATATGCCATTCCCGGCGGTCACTGGAACGGAGAGGTATATCGCGGAGCTGCCGAATGGATACGCTCATGGAACAAAATGTCGAAACCGGATTATGATAACCTGTACAAACAGTTCAATCCCAAAAACTTCGATGCAAAGCAGTGGGCGAAGCAGGCAAAAGATATGGGAGTCAAATACATGATTATCACCACCAAACACCACGACGGATTTTGTTTGTGGGACAGCAAGTACACCAATTATACCATTGCCAATACTCCTTATAAAAAAGATATAATCAAGGAGTTGGTGGATGCCTATAATGCCGAAGGTATAGACGTTACCTTGTATTTTTCTATTATCGACTGGAATCACAAGGGATATCGCTCGCCGGCGCCTAAAACGGATGAAGAAAAAGCGTTGTATGAAGAATTTAAGCAATTTACCCGCAATCAGTTGGTTGAGTTATTGCAAAACTATCCTACCGCCATCGGACTATGGTTCGACGGTACTTGGGATCAGGCGTGGATACAACAAGCCGCATGGGTTGACGAATTAGAAACCGAATTGCGGGCGATACATCCGGGATTGATTATCGGCAGCCGTTTCCGCGCCGACGACAATGGAAAACGACATTACGATTCCAATGGCGACCTGATGGGCGATTACGACCAGACTTGGGAACGCACTATGCCCGAAACACTGGAAGAACTGAACGGCGTGGATTGGGATTGCGCGATGACTATTCCGGAAAATCAATGGGGCTATCATTCGGATTGGTCGCTTTCATACGTGAAAAAACCGTTTGAATTAATCGAAATGATTGTAAAAGCGGTATCGCTCAATGGAAATTTCGTGTTAAATTTCGGTCCTGACGGCAACGGGAATATTCGTCCCGAAGAAACGCTGATTGCTAAGGAAATAGGCGCATGGATGAAAGTGAACGGCGAAGCGATTTACGGTTGCCGTCATTCGTCGTGGGAAAAACAGGGATGGGGGTATTATACACAGCGGGGGGCGGTAGAGACGGGGCGCGCCCCGTCTCTACAATACCTGACCGTTTTTAATCAACCGCTGAATAATAAGATAAGAGTGAAGATACCTAAATGCCAAGATGATAAAAAGGTAATGATTGTTGAAAAAGCGTATTATATTGCCGATAAAAAACCGGTTACGGTAAAAAGCGCCGGTCGTGACAAAAACGGCAATGTTTTTTACGACATCGACAGTCAAGCGTCCACAAGCGCATTTCCTTATGTCATTGTATTAGAAACAAGAGAAGTAAACAAAGACGAAAAAGATAATTATCAGCAAGCAATTATATAATTTTAGCTTTATTTGATAATTTAGTTAAAGATACTGTAAATACTGATTACTATCATTTTTTTTATTATCTTTGAACATTCGTTTATTTTTAATGAAATATATATTTTTAATAACGAACAAGTATGAAATCTAAAATTGCATTATTATTTTGTATTATTTGCCTGTTCTCAGGCGGTAGCACAGCAGCTGCCCAAGCGATTAAAACGCCGGCGCCGGCGCGTCCTGCAGGACAAACCGATGTCCTGCAGTTGGCAACAGCTCCGATACCGGTTGTCAGGGTAGCATTTATCGGATTAGGTATGCGCGGACCGGGAGCTGTGGAAAGAATGACGCATATCGACGGCGTTGAAATAGTTGCGCTTTGCGATATTGAAAAAGATAGAGTGGAAAAAACGAATAAAATTCTGGAAAAAAGAGGTTTTCCGAAAGCTAAGGAATTTTACGGCGATGAAGAAGTTTGGCGGAAAGTAACCGCTTTGCCCAATGTGGATTTGGTTTACATCGCTACCGACTGGAAAACCCATGCCAAAATGGGCGTTCAAGCGATGAAAGACGGCAAGCATGTCGCTCTTGAAGTGCCGGCGGCAATGACGATGGACGAAATATGGGATTTGATTAACACTTCGGAACAAACGCGCAAACATTGCATGCAGCTTGAAAATTGCGTTTACGATTTTTTCGAGTTAACTACGCTGAACATGGTTCAACAGGGATTACTCGGCGAGATTATTCATGGCGAAGGAGCTTATATTCACGGCTTGCAACCTTTCTGGAGTCAATACCGGAATAATTGGCGCATGGATTACAACCGTGAACATCGCGGAGATGTCTATCCTACGCACGGCATTGGTCCGGTTTGTCAGGCAATGAACATTCATCGAGGCGATAAAATGAATTACCTTGTTTCCGTAGATACAAAACCGATAGGTAATCCGGCGTATATCAAGGAAAAAACCGGTGAAACGGTTACCGATTTCCGGAACGGCGATCATACTTCTACGCTAATCTCTACCGAAAAAGGAAAATCAATTTTGATAGAGCACAATGTTACTTCTCCGCGTCCTTATAGCCGGATGTATCAACTGACAGGAACAAAAGGCTTTGCCAATAAATATCCTGTTCAGGGTTATGCGCTGGACAAAGGCGAAATCGATCCTGAAATTGCAGCCGATTATCAGAAATTGAATGCACATCAATTTGTCCCTGATACGGTTAGAAAACAGTTAATGCAAAAATATAAACATCCGATTGCTGCCGCTATTGAAGAAAAAGCAAAGCAGGTAGGCGGACACGGAGGTATGGATTTTATTATGGATTACCGGTTAATCTACTGTTTACAAAGAGGATTGCCTTTGGATATGGATGTTTATGACCTTGCCGAATGGTGTTGCCTGGTTCCGTTGACTGAAATATCTTTGGACAATCATTCAATGCCTGTGGAAATTCCCGATTTCACACGGGGCGCTTGGAACAGAACAGATAAACTGACTTTTGCGGATTAAATTTTTTTCAGATGGAATAAACAATGCACTCTTCCTTTAAAACTGGCGTTATACTTGCAGCGTTTTTAGGACTAACGTTTCTTCAGACAGCAGCTCAACAGTTGCCGGAAGAGTTCATTTTTCACACCCGTTCGCCTGAAGGCGGCTTTTATTACGACGGAGTCAAGTCTGTAAAGCAAGACTTTAATGGATTTATCTGGGTTCTGATGGATAACAACCTCTATCGTTACGATGGATATGAATATGTTAGCTATTACCGGTATTTTCAGGACCTTGATTCTTCCATTAAATGGAAATTCAATTTCATAGAAACCAATTCATCAGGCAACCTTTATGTTGTGGCAAACAATAAACTGTTTGTTCATCGCGCCAAAACCAATCACTTCGAATGCTTGCTGGATACGACCATCAGCTTCCTCATGATAGACGAGCAAGATCATATATGGATCAAAACGCCGTACTTGCATTTATACCGACCCGAATCAGGGACTTTGATTCCTGTGATATACGACGGCAAACCGGTGTCCGATATTTCAACTTTCCGGAATAAAAACAATCAAGTGCTTGCCGTTTCAACAAGAGGCGTTATCTTCAGGATTGATCCGGAAAGCGGGCAATGTACGAAACAGGGCGCATTACCCGATAATTATTACACCAACATTGTTTGGAAAGACGACACAATTTGGGCTTGCAGCAATACCAATAAGTTGTATCGGATAGATGGTGAAAGTTATCGTACGGGAAAAGTTTATCACTTATTCGATAATCCCAATAATTCTGTTAATGCCCTGTATGTAGATCAATTGCAAAAAGTATGGGTTGGAACTCGGCGAGGTTTATATGTGCTTGATCCGCAAACCGGAAAGCAAATGCTGTTCCTCAACCGGCGAAACGATCCGTTTAGTATTCCCAACAATTCGATTTGGACAATTGATGCAGACCGGCAACAAAATATATGGATCGGCACATATTCCGGAGGGCTTTGTTATATTAACCCGAACGAAAATCATCATTTTGAAAGTTATTCGCCAAAGGAAACCCTTCTCAGTCACTCGGTAGTAAGCGGATTTACCGAAACCGACAAAGAATTGTGGATTGCCACGGAAGGCGGCGGCATTACGGTCATTGATAAAAAAACGGAAAATTTTTCATCCCTGAGATACAGTCCCAACGAAAAAGGTTTGTCGTCCAACAATGTCAAATCAATGGCGACGGATTCTTTCCGGAAAAATATTTGGATTGCTATGTTTCGGGGCGGATTGGATTGTTACCATATCCCCTCAAAAACTTTTAAACATTATAAAAATGATCCAAAAAATGAAAATAGCCTGAAAATGAATGATTTGAGGAAAATTGTTCAGGAATCCGATTCGGGATTATGGATTGTCTATCAATACAGATATCTGCTGCTATCCTATTTTTCATTTGAAAATCAATCATTTAAACATTTTTCAATGGATAGTTTGCCCGGAGATAATTTCATATTCGATATTTGCAGGGATACAACGACAGACGATTTATGGATTGTTACGCACCGGAAATTATACCGCATGAATGTAAAAAACAAACGGATGGAAGAAATTCCTTCGCCGGATATGATTAACGGACAGTCGCTTTATGTTGACTCAGAGCATAATGTATGGATTGGTACAATAGAAAAAGGATTGATTAAATATTCAATCAAAGATTCTACTTATTACACCTATAATGATATATTAAAATTCAAAGTATCAACAATTTACAGTATGTGCCCCGATCGTTACGGCTGTCTTTGGCTGGGTACCGACAACGGTTTGTTTCATTTTAATCCGAAAACAGGCGCTTTCATGCAATTTATCAAGGAAGACGGCGTGCAGGGGCGGGTTTTTTACCCGTTGGCTTCCATGCAAAGCGCTTCCGGAGATTTGTTTTTTGGAGGAACATCAGGATTCACTGTGGTTAGAGGTACGAATATTCAAATCAACAGGCGAAAGCCGAAAGCAATGATTTCGGATATTTTTGTCAATCATATTTCCATACTCTTTGATTCTACTTTGAATATCAATTTAAATAAGGAATTAACGCTCAGCTACGACAAATCAAATATCGGATTCCTGTTTTCGTCGGATCATTACCTGATGCCGGAGAAAAACCGGTTCAAATACCGGCTAATGGGTTACGACGACCAATGGGTGGAAACAGACGCCTCCAACCGTTATGTTTTCTTTACCAAATTGCCGGCAAGAAATTATACTTTTGAATTATTGGCTTCCAATAACGAAGGTTTGTGGGGCGACGCGCCGTTGCGAATGAATTTCAGAGTGTTGCCGGCTCCGTGGCTTAGCGCTTGGGCTTTCGTTTTGTATGGCTTGATTGCTTTTCTCGCTTTGGCTGCGATTTTACGGTATTACTACCGCCACCGTAAACTGAGAATAGCTTTATACAAGGAAAGTATGGAGAAGCAGCAACAGGAGAAAATTCATCAATCGCAACTCAGTTTCTTTACCAATATTTCGCATGAATTTAAAACGCCGCTGTCGTTGATTTTAGCCGTAACGGATACGTTGCGCAAAGAAGGTCTCAAGGAATATTATTTCCGGATATTGAATAATAATGCGCAACGCTTGCATCATTTAGTGAATGAACTGATGCTGTTCCGAACGGTTGAAAACGGGAAACAGCCGCTGCGCTTGGAAATGATTGACGTCAATGCGCTTGTAGAAACTATTGCAGGGGACTTTTCGGATTTTGCGGGGCAGCATCTTTTCAACTACACGATACAAGCCGACGAGCTGTTGTCGAAGCAACTTCCTGCCGACCGGAAAGTACTCGAAAAAATTTTGATTAACTTGCTCAACAATGCTTTCCGTTATACGCCCGCCGGAGGTTCCGTTTCCATAAGCATTTATTCGGATATCCGGCAATATACTCCGGCTTATCGCAATTCATACCGGACAGGAAGCGAACAGGTGGAAGATCCCTTCTGTATTGTGGTGCGCGATACGGGGATTGGAATATCTCAATCGTCTATCAGCAAGGTGTTTGAGCGCTATTATAAAGTCGATTCCAATATTGACAATCATGTCGGAAGCGGGATTGGACTTGCTTTGGTAAAAAGTCTGGTAAAGCTCCACAAAGGCTCAATCACTGTTTACAGCGAACGGGAAAAAGGAGCCGAAATGGTTGTCGCTTTGTCCAAAAGTCAGGAAACCTACGCCGGACAGGATTTTGCAACCGAACCGTATCCGGAGGAAGAAAAGGAAGAACGCCCGTATCCCAAGACTGAGCAAACCCAAGAAGAAAATACGCAAGCGACTGAGATTGACGATCCGGATGAATTGTATTTTCGTGAGAACAGGCGAATATTGATAGCCGAAGACAATGAAGACCTGCGAAAATTGGTTGCCGGTTTTCTTTCGTCCTACTACGATGTTGTGGAAGCATCGAATGGCGTAGCGGCGGCGAATCTCATCAAAGATATGGAAATTGATTTGATTATCAGCGATATCATGATGCCTTTGAAAGACGGAATCACTTTGTGCTATGAAACAAAAAACGATATCAACAGTTCACATATTCCGTTTATTATGTTTACGGCTAAAACCGGACAAGCGAGTGAACTGGAAGGCATTGAGTCAGGCGCCGATGTTTACCTCGAAAAACCGGTTAATTTTGACTTGCTGCTTCAGGTAATTCGCAATATCTTCAAACAACAGGAAAACCTCAAGGACTATTACGTCAAACATTATTTTGCAGGATCGACGGAAGTAGCTGTTAACCGGCAATACAATGCATTTCTTAAAAAACTTTACGATCTCTTGGACGCAAACCTCGATAATTCCGAACTCGATGTCAGCTACATTGCATCGGAATTATCCATGAGCAAAAGCAAACTTTACGCAAAACTCAAATCAATTACCGGCAAATCGCTCGTTGAAATTATACTGAATTACCGGTTGCGGAAAGCGGCACGTTTGATGATTGAAAAAGACCTTTCTATAAGCGAGATAATCATGTACGTGGGAATCGAAAGCCAATCCTATTTCACACGAATGTTTAAAAAAGAATTTGGAGAAACTCCTGCCGCTTTTGCCGCAAAATACCGGTAAAGGCATATTAATCTTTATTTTACCTGAATCGTCTGTTTCAGCTTAATATCCGATGAAGAAGCGCCAATCATAAATTCAAATTCGCCCGGTTCAACCACCCGTTTCATCGCTTGATTAATCAGCCAAAGATGCTCTTCAGGACGGATGAGCATTGTTACCGTTTTTGTTTCTCCCGCTTTCAGGAACACCTGTGAAAATCCTTTCAAAGCTTTTTCCGGCGTAGTTACGCTTGCTATTTTATCTCTGACATATAATTGCACGGTTTCCGTCCCATCGACAGCGCTTGTATTTTTTACGTCAACATTAACGGTAATCACATCTTTAATTACCGGCGCTGCAGGAGTTATTTTCAAATTGGAGCATTCAAACGTAGAATAGCTCAAACCATGTCCGAAGGCGTAGAGCGGTTTACCGTTTCCATCCGTATAATTCCTGAATGATGAAGGTTTTTTGGAGTAATAATCCGGTAACTGTCCTTGATATTTCGGAAAACTCACCGTAAGCTTTCCCGAAGGATTATAATCGCCAAAAAGCACATCGGCAATGGCATCGCCTCCGCTTTCGCCGGGGAACCACGCTTCAAGGATGGCTGCCGAATTTTCCGCAACCGGCGCGAATACCAACGGACGACCGTTCAACAGCACGCTGGTAAAAGGTTTACCGCTTTTTGCAGCAGCCTGAAGCATTTCAACATCTTCCGGTTTAAGATTCAAATTTTGCCGGTCTTTCCCCTCTCCTACTTCCTTGTCGGTTTCGCCAAGAACGACAATCGCCGCATCAGACGCAGCAACGGCACGGACAATTCTGTCTAAGTAATCCTTTGAATTAGAATTATCAGATTGAACCAGATTGATTTGAATCGTTTCTCCGAATTTCTTTTTCAAACCTTCATAAACAGTAACTCCTTTTGCTTCATGCGGAACATATCCACCTATTGAAGAAACGGTTGCAAGATTTCCAATCAAAGCTAACCGTTTGATGTTCTTTTTTAGAGGTAAAACATTACCGTCATTTTTCAAAAGAATAATCGACTTGCGCCCTGCCTCTAATGCAAGTTTTTGATGATCAACATTATGAAAAACAGTATCGGCAAGCGATTCACTGGTATAAGGATTTTCAAAAAGACCTAACTCAAACTTCAGCTTTAACACGGCGGCAACTGCCCTGTCGAGTTTTTCTCTGGGTATAGTTCCATCTTTAGCCGCTTCAACTACGGATTTTTGAAATACGCTATGCGGAAAATCATAAAACTGCATGTCCACTCCTGCATTTATCGCCTGACTTATTGCATCTTTCGGATCGTTCGCCGTATAATGCGGTTCAATCAAACGGCGAATAGCGCCTAAATCGGTGACAACCATTCCGTCGAAACCCCATTCTTTTCGCAGTAAATCGGTCAGAAGCCATGGGTTGGAAACACATGGAATACCGTCGATGTCGTGATATGCCGCCATAATTCCATGCGCTTTCCCTTCTGTTACCGCTTTTTCAAACACATATAAATGAGTAGAACGAGCTTCCCTTTCTCCTATATATACAGGTCCGGTGTTACTTCCGTTTTCAGGAATGCCGTGAATTCCAAAATGTTTCGGTTCGGCAACAACAGCGTTATTGTCTTTCAAATCGGCGCCTTGCAATCCTTTTACCATATTGACTGCCATTCTGGAATTAAGATAAACATCTTCGCCGTAAGTTTCTTCGGTTCTTCCCCAGCGAGGTTCGCGAGCCAAATCAAGATTCGGACAAAGCAGGAAATCAATTCCATGCGCTCGCGCTTCCGTAGCAATCACTCTTCCGATATTATACATCAGAGTTGTATCCCAAGAACTTGCACTTCCAATCGGAACCGGAAAATCGGTCGAACCTTCTCCGCAATATCCGTGCAGTCCTTCTTCAATAAAGAGAATCGGAATGCCTAACCTGCTTTTTTCTACCGAATGCCGCTGAATCTCATTCGCTATGGCGGCAGTTTTAGGATAAAAATCATGGATGGAACCGATGCACATCGAATCAATAAAATGAATTACCGAATCGTTTCTGAAATTTCCGGCTTTATCCAAAATATTGGTAGCCGACAACATGTCTAATTGAGCGGCTTTTTCTTCCAATGTCATCCGGGACAACAAATCATTCACTCTGTTTTCAACCGGTAAATTGGCATTTTTATACGCCGGACCGGATGAATTACACGATACAGAAAATAATATTGCCAATAGAGGCAATAACTTTGATAAATAGATGGTCTTCATGTAGTAGTTATGAATTATTAATAATGAAACTTATGAATTTTTTTAGCAAAGTTAATGTTTTTGTATATAAAATTACGTTAATAGAATGATTAATTAAAAAAAAATTTAATGAATTAATCCTTTTATTAATTACTTTATTTATGATTAATATTTAATTTTACGAAAAAAATCTTATATTGTCATGAAACAAATTATTTTATTCTTATTATTGCTTTTTTCTACTGTGTCGTTTTCACAAAGCAACCCTTTCATCAAGCATATTTATACGGCTGACCCTTCGGCTCATGTATGGAGTGATGGAAGATTGTATGTTTACGCATCTCACGACATTGCTCCTCCGCGCGGCTGCGACTTGATGGATGAATATCATGTTTTTTCAACCGATGACATGATCAATTGGACAGACCATGGCGAAATCCTGCGGGCAAGTCAGGTTCCATGGAGCAAACCGCTGAGAAACGACGCCAAATTCATGTGGGCGCCCGATTGTGCGTTCAAAAATGGTAAATATTATTTCTATTTTCCTCACCCAAGTCAAGATCCGTGGAACAGAAACTGGAAAATCGGAATTGCCGTAAGCGATAAACCGGCTTCCGGATTCAAAGTACTTGATCAACCGTTGATTGGACTTCCGGATAATGGCGAGATAGACCCTTGCGTGTTTGTGGATACCGACGGTACAGCCTATTTTTATTATGGCGGTGGAGGCAAATGCTTCGGCGCCAAACTGAAAGATAATATGTGCGAAATAGATGGCAACCTTAAACCGATGGAAGGTTTGCAAGACTTTCACGAAGCGACCTGGGTTCATAAAAGGAATGGCATTTATTATCTTTCTTACTCTGATAATCACGATAAAAAGAATGATACCGAAGGGGTTAACGGCAACAATCGAATGAGATATGCAATAAGTAAAAACCCTCTTGGACCTTGGGAATACAAAGGGGTTTATATGGATCCGACCGACAGCTATACCAATCACGGTTCTATTGTGGAATATAAGGGACAATGGTATGCTTTTTACCACAACAGCGAGCTTTCAAGGGCAAACGGCGAACATAATGATTGGTTGCGTTCGATTTGCGTTGATAAACTGTTTTATAATAACGATGGAACAATAAAGAAAGTTATTCAGACAAGCGGTAATCATACAGCTCAAAAAAACGTTACTATCAATCCTTATCCCGAATCGCCGGATGTTGTTTCCGTTAAAGATTTCGGAGCGAAAGGGGATGGAAAAACAGATGATACGCAAGCTTTCCAAAAAGCAATGGACTATTTCGGAACAAAAGGCGGAACCGTTTACGCGCCAAGAGGAACCTATCTTTTCAAAGGCAGTTTGAGCATACCGGAGGCGATTACTCTGAAAGGGGCATTTGAGTCGGTGCCTTCTCACAACGGTATTCGTGATGAAGGTTTACCAAAACCCGGCGACGATGGTACTACTTTTTTGGTGACAGGCGGACAAGGCTCCGAACTTGCAACTCCATTTATAACACTCAATACAAATAGTACCTTACGTGGAGTTGTGTTGTATTGGCCTACGCAAGACCCTGAAAAAATTCCGGAGCCATTTCCGTGGGCAGTAGCGATGAGAGGCAAAAATCCGGCGTTGCTTGATGTGGAGATGCTAAATCCATACAATGCGATCGACGCATCGAAAAATGAACGTGCGCTTATCCGTAATATCAGCGGACAGCCTTTACGTAGAGGTATTTATGTTGATGGCGTGTATGACATCGGCAGGATTGAAAACGTACACTGGAATCCATGGTGGAGCCATAAACCCGCCCTGCTCAAATGGCAGGAAGAAAACGGCGAAGCATTTATTTTTGAACGTACCGACTGGCATTATGTGCTTAATACCTTTTGTTTTGGATATAAAACAGGTTATAAATTCGGAGCAAGTTCCGGAAGTAGAGGATCTTGCAATGGTAATTTTCTCGGTATCGGAGCAGACGCCTGCCATACTTCGGTTTTAGTGGAACAAAGCGCCCCGTACGGACTTCTTATAACGAATGGAGAATTTGTGGCAATGAACGGAGAAGACCCTACGATGGTTGTAGTCACGGAAGCCAATCGAGGAAATGTTCGCTTTGTTAATTGCGCTTTCTGGGGTCCGTGCAATCAAAATGCAAAAATTGACGGTCATGGAACCGTTGGTTTTTCCGACTGTATGTTCGTTCAATGGGATAGGAATAAGGAAGGCAGGGCTGCAATTCAAGCCACCGGCGGCTCTATTGTTATTCGCGGATGCGACTTTGGAACTTTAGCGCCTCAGGTCTCAATCGGAGAAAACGTTTCAAGAGCTATTGTATCGGAAAATACAATGAAAGGAAAAGTAACTATCGACAATAAAGGCAAAAATACGTATATACAGGGGAATTTAGGGACGGAAGAATAAAGACATCATCCATTGAGTAAAATTCTTAAATTCATCCTAATTAACAAATAGAAAAGAAGTTATCAGTTTATATGTGTTTTTCATCATCTCCCATTACTACTGTAGTTTGCGTAATTGGATAAGGATGTTTTATCCCTGCGGCAGCGAGCGCATTATATACGTCAATCATTATTTGGCTACGCGTACTGCCGGCGCTGGAGAGATCAGGCGCCCAAACTGTAATCTTAATGTCCAAAGCTGTATCGGCAAAAGCATCCAGCAAAATGACGGGAGCCGGCGTTTTTAGAATTTTATCGCTTTTTTCCAAGGTATCTAAAATAATTTTTCTTACCGTCATAATGTCGGATGAATAATCAATGCCGATGACAAACGAAACGCTCTTATGAAGATTTTGCATCGTCCAGTTGGTCAGATGGTGCGAAAGCAAATCGCCATTTGGAATGATGAGGTCGGAACCATCGCCGGTAGCAAGTTTGCTGGAACGAACGCCTATTTCCTTTACTCTGCCTGATTTTCCATCTATTTCAATCTGATCGCCTACCTGTATCGGTCGTTCAAACGCCAAAATAACACCCGATACAAGATTGTTGGCAATGTTTTGTAAGCCAAAACCGATACCAACACTCAGCGCACCCAGCATAATGGTAATTTTGCTCATTGGGATGCCGGCAGCAGTGACGGCGATAATAAAGCCTAACGCCCAAATCGCCAAACGTATCAGCAACATCATGGACGCCATATTGTTACGTTTTGCAGGGGTACCGCTTTCTCTTCCGAAAAAGAAATTAATGGATTGCGAAATGATGATTGAAATCCAAATAACGCCTACGAAAACAGCGATGCTACCAAAGGTGAATGTATGTCCGCCAAGCGTTCGATGTTTCACAAAGAATATGGTAACCAACATCACAACCTTGCTATAAATATCCCAACTTCTGGTTAAGCCGATAAACCAAATCAAGCCGCCTATTGCCCAAAGAACTCTTTTGTATTTATGTTCAAGCGCTTGATAATTGATATATTCGGCAAAGCGGCTTTCTTTGTATGCTTCCGATTGCAGATAAATGGATTCCAAAATCATTGTGATCAGCGCTTTCAGGGTTATACCCAACATAAGACACTGCACGGCGCTGACACTTAATATTTTGGTCAGAGTTATCCGTCCTGTAAGATTGAAAATGAGCGCCAAAATAATTTGGGCAAAGCAAAATAAAATCAGCGCTTTTGTTGCCGGAGATTGAGGTATTTTTATGAAAATAGATTTACTCGAACGAATTACTTGAATGCATATTGCCGTAAAAGCAAGACCTGCGGCAAACAATATCCATCTTTCGGCAAAAGCCGAATCGGAAAACAAGTCGTCGATCAAATAATACAGCCAAAGGATACAAAAAATTATCCATCCTCTTTTAGCCTGTTTGGTAAAATAGGGATAAAGCAAGATAAACAGCATTATGGTTCTCAAAAAGTCGCAGATATGCAGAATAGCCATTGGCGGATTACCCAAAAGAAAAGGCAGATAAGTAAACAATACCATAATGCTACCGGTGATAATCCGGTTAGGGCGCAGAAAAAACACTTCTTTCAATATTTCATCCTTCTTGGGTAATTTTTTTATGCGATACATATTCAGCAACAGCCAGCTTGTTATTAAAATAAAAATCAGCAAAGCAACAGAAATGGCGCTCCATCCGTTTTTTAAGTAATAACGCGCCACCATTACCGATCGACTGACAGTAGCGCCGATCAACGAAAACAGAGATTGGTCATACTCCGAAGGACGAGCTTTAAATAAAGGCGATTCTTCTGGTTTCCACATGCTTTGCTCGGTTGCGACAATAAGAAAATTAAGATTGCTTATTATATCGTTGGCGTTCAGCAAAGCAAGAGAAATTCTGTTCCGAACGATCGTAATTTCTGCTAAACTATTGTTCTGCAACGTATCCAATCGAATAGTCTTTAATTTCAAATTTTCAATTTCTTGGGCTAAGCTTGGACTGGGTGTAACAATATCCAAAAAAGGATCATTCATGATTTTGTCGATATTCATGCGGTTTTGCGACAGTTGATCATAAAAGTCCTTCAACTGTGATTCGTAATCGGAGAGTTGAGCTGCAGATTCTTTCATGAAAATCAACGTGGTGTTTAATCCCATCAGATTCATTTGTCTGCCTGTCTTTTCAAGCCTTGTGCGGAAAGAAGTCAGACGGCTTTCAATGCTTGGTAAAGCCGAAGTGATGGGAGTAATGTCGATGTTGCGATGAATCGTCGTACTGTCCCGTTTTACTTGGAAGGTGTAAGATTGTACCTTGCTTATAATGTTGGACATCAGCGTATCTCTTACGGTAATGCCGGTTTGTTCTTGTGCGGCTGCCGTAAAACAACCGACTAGGAAAATACCAATCAATAAACTACATCCGAATTTTCCACCACAAAAACGATTGATCAGTTCTTTAGACAAATTCATAAGATTCATCCGCATTTCGATGCGCCGCAAGAAGTGCAGGTCAAGCAGCCTTCCTGATAAACCAGCGATTCCTGATTGCAATTCGGGCATTTTTGCCCTTTCGCTTGAGCGCCATCCTGCACATATTTTTTCAATGCCCGTTCCACGCCGTTTTTCCACGTATTGATCGATTCGTCTTTCAAATCCAAGCCTTCTACTAATTTAATTACCTGATCCACCGGCATGGAATAGCGCAACACGCCGGAAATCAATTTAGCATAATTCCAGTATTCAGGATTGAACTTTTGCGATAAACCTTCGATAGTCGTTTTATATCCGCGCTTGTTTGTATATTGAAAATCGTAGCGTTTGTTGCCGCTTTCATCTACATTTTTTATAATTGCTCCTTTTGAAAGATTTTTCGGCAGGAAAATCCCTTCTTCTTCGTCGTTGATACCTGTAAAAATTTCATACGGACGTCCGTTCAGCAGACCTACAAAAGCAATCCATCTATCTTTATTGTTTTGGAATTTAACAATATCCGCTTCCAATTCTCTCGGTCGTTTGGTAACAATCACCGGAGGTTCAAAGCAATCTCGATCTTTCTTTTTCTCATTGGCTGTCAGCAATACTCCGCTTCGCGACCCTTCGCGATAGACCGTGCATCCTTTGCATCCCGATTTCCATGCTTCAACATACAATTGGTTGACTAATTCTTCATCCACATCAGCCGGCAGATTAATGGTAACGCTAATCGAATGATCCACCCATTGTTGGATTCTTCCCTGCATTTTCACCTTTTGCAACCAGTCCACATCGTTGGAAGTTGCCTTGTAATAAGGCGATTTTTCGATCAAAGCGTCTATTTCTTCCGGCGAATATTTTTTGATTGTAGAATATCCGTTCGCCTCCATCCAATTCACAAATTTGTGATGAAACACAATGTATTCTTCAAAAGAATCGCCCATCTCATCCACAAAATCCACTTTAGCGGAAACATCATTGGGATTGACTTTTCTTCTTCGTTTGTAAACCGGAAGGAAAACCGGCTCGATACCCGAAGTGGTTTGAGTCATCAGCGAAGTGGAACCGGTAGGTGCTATCGTCAGGCAAGCAATGTTGCGACGTCCGTATTTCTTCATATCTTCGATCAGTTGCGGATCGGCTGCTTTCAGACGATTCATGAACGGATTGGCTGTTTCCCGCGAGGCATCGAAAATTTCAAAAGCGCCGCGTTCTTTCGCCATCTCCACCGATGAACCGTAAGCAGCTAAAGCCAAGCATTTCTGAACTTCCTCCGCAAATGTTGTGGCTTCTTCCGTTCCGTAGCGGAATCCCATTGCAGCCAGCATATCGCCTTCAGCCGTAATTCCGACACCGGTTCGGCGACCGAGCAAAGTTTTGTGACGAATTTTTCCCCAAAGCAAGCGCTCGGCATGTTTCACTTCTTCCGTTTCCGGATCGGTATTTATTTTTTCAAGAATTGCATCAATCTTTTCAATTTCCAAATCTATAATATCGTCCATAATTCGCTGAGCCAGGCCTGCATGCTTTTTGAACAAGTCAAAATCGAAAGCTGCATCCCGCTGAAACGGATTCTTTACGTAGGAATATAAGTTAATTGCCAATAAGCGGCAGCTATCGTAAGGACACAAAGGAATTTCGCCGCAAGGATTCGTAGAAACGGTACGGAATCCCAAGTCGGCATAACAATCGGGAAGCGATTCACGGATGATAGTGTCCCAGAACAAAACGCCCGGTTCCGCCGATTTCCACGCATTATGAATTATTTTATCCCAAAGCTCTTTAGCGTTAGTTTCGCTGGTGTATTGCGAATGCTTCGAATTGATAGGATATTGTTGAGTAAAAGGTTGGTCGTTGATTGCCGCTTCCATAAACTCATCGGTCACTTTGACCGAAACATTGGCGCCGGTCACTTTTCCTTCCGTCATTTTTGCATCAATAAAAGCTTCTGCGTCGGGATGTTTGATGGAAACGCTCAACATCAGAGCGCCGCGCCTCCCATCTTGCGCCACTTCGCGAGTGGAATTGGAAAAACGTTCCATGAACGGCACTAAGCCGGTAGAAGTCAGCGCCGAATTTTTAACCGGAGAACCTTTGGGACGGATGTGCGACAAGTCGTGACCGACGCCTCCCCGCCGTTTCATCAGTTGCACCTGCTCTTCATCAATCCGGATGATCGCGCCGTAAGAATCGGCAGGTCCATCCAACCCGATTACAAAACAATTAGATAGCGAAGCTATTTGAAAATTATTCCCTATGCCGGTCATCGGGCTTCCTTGCGGAATAATGTATTGAAACCGGTCGAATAAATCAAACAGTTCGTTCTCTGAAACCGGATTGGGATATTTTTTCTCGATACGGGCAATTTCGCTCGCCAAGCGATGGTGCATATCTGCCGGCGTTTTTTCATAAATGGTACCAAATGCATCTTTCAAAGCGTATTTTGTTACGAAAACTTTAGCAGCCAATTCGTCGCCGCAAAAATATTCCAATGATGCTTTATTCGCTTCATCGAAGGTATAGGTGTTCTTTTTCATAAGGATGTTGACTAAATTTTTTTAGTATTTTATTTTTTATAAATTAAGGCTCAAAAGTAATAAATAATTTATTTCAATGGATACTTTTGTTGAAAAGTTTTCCAAATAAAAAATTATATAATTGATATACAGCGAAATAAAATTTTAAGTCACAATCAAAGTTTTCCAAAAGAAATTTTTGAATAATTTCAAAAAAACAATTGAAAATATTATGATTATGACAGATAACCAAATGTTGGCAAATAATAAATTTCAGTTTCCCTAAAGCTTTATCGGTATCCCGTTATAAAAATCCAAAATCTTCGTACGGAAAATGAAATCGTACTTTGCCTGAATTTCTTGCGACTGGCTTTGTATAAATTTACTGCGGGCGTCGTTAAATTCAAAGACCGTCGATTTACCGGTTTCATACCGTTCTTTAGCATAATTAAAAGATTCGGATGTCGATTTAATCGCTTCCTGGGCAGCTTTATACTTCTCTTGTGACGAAACGGCATTCAGATAAGCGGTTTCAATTTCTTTGTACAACGTTTTCTTGGCATTTTCCAACGCCAATTGCTGGTACTCGATGTTAAACCGGGCATTCCTTACCTGGTTTCTTACCGAAAAACGATTGAAGATCGGAATACTCAGATTTAATCCGATTGATTCGCCCATATTGTTTTTAAATTGATTGGAAAACGAATTATTCATAAAATCTTTATTATATGAATAAAAATAATCGGTACCAACGCCCATACTCAAACTTAATGTCGGATAATAACTGGATCTTGCTATGGCTAATGATTTTTCAGCGCTTTGTACCTGCAGTTCCTGCGCTTTGATTTCAGGCTTAACTTGTACGGCATTATCAAAAACAGTTTGCGTCGGCTGAACGCTACTCATATATTTCACGACCATATCGTCGGTAGAAGGAGCGCTAATGTCAAAATCAGCATTTAGTTGCAGTTCAAGGCTCTGCATTAAATCCAGCATAGCCGTTTTAAGGTCGGTTTCCGATTGAACAACCGAAACTTTATCGTTAGCTGCTTGCGCTTCAATATCATACAATTGCGACAAAGGCACTTTTCCTGCATCCACTAAGGCATGGGTACGGTCAATTTGAGCTTGGCTTAAACTCAACTGTTCCTGATTAATTTTCAGAAGTTCTTTATTATATAATACTTGCAAAAATAGTGAGGCAACGTTCAACGCCAAATCATTTTTGGCTTTTTCAAGATTTTGTACAGAGGTTTCCAAATCCAATTTATTTTTGGAAATCTCATTCGGAATCCTGAATCCGGTGAAAAGAGGAATAGAACTGCCGACAGATAAACTTGTATTGGATTGTTTTACGTTTTCGTATAAACCACTTTCTATTTGAGTTCTACCAAAATTCCAACTTTGACCTCCGCTGGCATTCAAATCCGGCAACCGGCTCATTTTGGCTGTATTCAAATTCACTGCAGCAATATTTTTCTGAATAACCAATTGTTTGATTGAAATATTATGGTCAATGGCGTATCGGATACAATCTTCCAAACTCCACGGTTTGCTTTGCGCTGAAATTAATGAATAAGCGCAAAGGAAAAGAACGACAAACAGACCTTTTATTAATTTCGTTTTCATCATTTCATCATTTTATCATTTATTTTTTCTCTTCTTATTTTTTCTCTTCTTCTTTTTTCTTTTTATCCTCAATGGCATTACCACGGATTTTGTCCGTCGCTGTTAAGCCTTCTTTTACTTCAACTTTGATACCGTCGGAAAGCCCAGCCTTGATAAAATGTTTGTCGAACACTTGCGCCGGCTTCTCTTGTTTCACTATATACACATAAGCCGAATCGTTACTAAATTCAATCGAGCTTTCCGGAATTGTCAAGACATCTATAGCCCGGCTTTTAACAATCTCGGCATTGGCGCTGTATCCTGCACGGATAAATACCGAATCGGGAACTTTTATCGCAGCTTTGATTTCAAACAATACCGCTCCGTTTTGTTCCTGTCCTTTCGGAGAAATATATTCGAGCGTCGCATCAAACTTTTGACTGTTAATTGCTCCGACAGTTAATGCGATTGGGACGCCTTCCTTTATTTTCCCTACTTCCGTTTCATCGATATTTCCCCTGAAAATCAAGTTATTCATGTTTGCCACAGAAGCGATAGTCGTTCCGTCGTTGAACGTATTGGCTTGAATAACGGAGTTTCCGGCTTTAATCGGCACATCCAGAATCATTCCGGTGATGGTCGAACGGATTTGCGTATTGCTCAGCTTGGCGTATTTTTTTGAAACGCCTTCCCTGACTATATCTAAAGCGTCTTTAGCGTTGTTTTGTTCTTCA